>SMEQ01000477.1_pt1 | contig 26510 bp, 27 predicted proteins | sample 2456281 | NCBI WGS metagenome assembly SMEQ01 (sample SAMN10132596, study PRJNA489261) | soil metagenome | isolation source: day1 antibiotic-loamy sand soil ammended with raw manure from dairy cow... | place: USA | collected 2015-04-01
TTTAAACCCGGGGATAATGGCTAAAATATTGGCGCTGGCAATAAACAAAAACAGCGTGCCGGCAAAGTACAAAACGTGTTGCGCTTTTTGTTCGGTGACTTCCACCACTTGGCTTTCGATGGTTTTGACAATAAATTCTAAAGCACCGCGCCAACGGCTCGGTGGTGCGTCTGGGCGTAGGCTTCTGGTAACCAACCAAGAAGTAAACACTAACACCGCCATCACTATCCAAGTGTTAACAATGGTCGCACTCAGTTCAAAACCGAGTACAACAGCAACAATGGTATCGTCTGGAGTTAATTGCATTAGGACTCCTGCTCGTTATGTTTATGCACGCCAATTTTGGCAAAGCGCACAGCGATTAAACGCACAATAAAGAAAGCCAACACAAAACCAGTAATGGTAATAAGTGGTTCGCCAATGTTAATTAAGTACATTGCCACTGCTAGCAACAGCGCTGAACGGATTAAAAAGCTCAGCAGCAGCCAAATAGCCGGCATGTTCGAACTCAAGGCTTTACGCATACCCAAAGCCAAACCCACAAAAAATAAAATACTGACCACCAGTCCAACAGCAAAGCCAGTACCAAACGAAAACAACTCAATGCTCATCATTTTTATCCTGATTTTTAGCAACCCATTCCCAGGCAACAATAATACCGATAACCAAACCGGCCAACATTAACGCCAGTACCCAAGAAAAAGACTGAGGCGCAACATTATTCAGCCACTTACCTACCACCGCACCCAGCACGGTAGGTACAGACACCGACCAGCCTATTACGCCAAAGGCACTAAAACCCTGCAACGGGCTGTAAGCTGGGCGTTGACGCGTTTTCTGCATCTGCTCGGCTTTTCTTTGTACCTGTTTAATCGCGTCTTCTTCGTTCATACCCAATCCTTTATAACCCGCCCTAACCCGCCCTAACCTGCCCTTTATAACCACTTTCACCATCAGGGCTTCTTTAGCTCGCTCATTTGTCGCACCATGCCCAACTCTAATTTAGAGATAGCGGTACGGGCGCTGCGCTCTTGTTCATCAACCTCATGAAAGCTGGCCGATAACAGCTCATGCAAAGAACTTAGGTCTTCGCTTTGTATCGCACGTTTAACGGCGATATCGACCTGATGCCCTACTTTCACTAACAGCCCTTCGTCGACACCAAAAAACAGCTCGTTATTGTCTTGGTCAATTAACACCAACACCGACGGCACCAAAGCCGTTACAAAATCGGTATGGTTTGGCCAAATTCCAAAGCTGCCATTTTCAGCGCTAGCGGTAAGCTTTAGTATCTGGCCACTGAACAGCAAACTTTGCGGCAAGCGAATATTCACCTGCATGCTTGTAGCTAAGCTCATTGGCTTTTCTTTAGGTCTGATAAAGGACCAATCATGTAGTAATCCATTTCATCGTCATCAAATTCAGTTTGACTAAGGATGCTTTCAAAACCGTCTAATGTTTCGGCCAGACTGACACGCCTGCCTTTAACACCGCTGAATATTTCAGTGGTATGGAATGGCTGCGTTAAAAACCGTTCCAAGCGACGAGCACGAGCCACCACGGCTCGGTCAGAGGCAGAAAGTTCTTCTAAACCAAGCATGGCAATAATATCGCGCAACTCTTCGTATTCCGCCAAGGTACGGCGCACCCCACGGGCAATATCATAATGACGCTGACCAACCATGGCCGGCGTTAACATTACTGAGTTCGAAGATAACGGGTCTACGGCCGGGTACAAACCCTCACTGGCACGCTTACGTGACAGTACTACTGAAGCCGATAAATGCGAGAAAATATGCGATGCGGCTGGGTCGGTAAAGTCGTCAGCGGGTACATAAACGGCTTGAATTGAAGTAATAGCGCCTTTATTGGTAGAGGTAATGCGCTCTTGCAGACTGGCAAGCTCGGTGGCCAAGGTTGGCTGATAACCCACCCTTGAAGGCATACGCCCTAATAAACCCGATACTTCAGAGCCGGCCTGTACAAAGCGGAAAACGTTGTCGATAAGTAACAGAACGTCTTGGCCAAGGTCATCACGAAACTCGGCCATAGTAAGTGCAGTTTTACCTACTAAGAAACGCACGCCTGGGGCTTCGTTCATCTGACCAAACAGCATAATAGTGTTATCGCGCACGCCGGCTTCGCCCATTTCACGGTAGAGCTCTTCGGCTTCGCGTGAACGCTCACCAATACCACAGAAAATACTCACACCCTTGTAGTGCTTGACGGTGTTGTTGATTAGCTCGGTAATTAGTACGGTTTTACCCACACCCGCACCACCAAACAGGCCGGTTTTACCACCACGCTCAATGGGTGAGAGTAAATCAATGGCTTTAATACCGGTTTCCAGCACAGTGCCACGCACCACACGCTCACGTAAGGGCGGTGGCGCTCTATGAATGGATCGTTTTGGTAAATAAGAAAGACTGGGTTTGCCATCAATAGGCTCACCAAAGATATTAAGCATGCGCCCAAGTACTTCATCACCTACTGGCACAGAGATAGGCGCACCGGTAGCGGTGACTTTAGTACCTAAGCCAAGACCACGCACAGGCGCTAAGGTAATACAACGGACAATATTATTATCTAAGAGCGCAGCCACTTCTAAGGCTAAATCGCCAGCGTAAAGCAATTCTTGAATACTAGGCGAGCCATTTTCAAAATGAACATCAACCACCCCACCACGAATCTTTACTACTTTTCCTGTACCAAGCTGCGCCGTTACTTCTGCGGGCATAGTGTTTCCCTAATAGGCTTTATATCAATTGTCTTTAAGCTAGCACTTATTGCCTTGAAATGTATGGATAAAGATCAAAGAAGGCGCTGAATAGACAAAAACTTACCTTCATCTGAAAAATTGATTTGAAAACGGCCATAAACGCCCTCATGACTGACTACATGCTGTAAGATATTGGCCGGAAAACGAACTCGGCGGCCGTCGTCCGTATAGGCAACCACCTGTTTAATTTGACCACTATAGTAGCTTTGGTAGTCCAAAGCAGAAATTGCTAAATCAACAGTAATTTGATGCATGAAGATGATTTTCGGTTGTTTTTTATCGGATAGACTTGTAATTGAAACAGTATAGCCCAATTCATAAGCGTCTAGCTCGACACTTAAATAGCAGGCATACTGAGAACTTTTCTAATGCTTTCTTCTCATATACTTAAGCACCTAACTATACAAAAATAATAATATGAATTATTTAACTCCGTTTCTACTTAGCACACTGCTTTTATTGACTGCTTGTGGCGCAGATGACTCTTCCCCTACTTCTGTTGTGTATGATGAAGGCGAGGACATTGAATTAAACGCAGATAGGATTGCGAAACCTCGTCTTGCGCTTGGTTTTAACCATTCTTGTTTTATTACCGCTGATAATGGGTCGGTTATGTGCTGGGGTGCAAATCATTTAGGACAGTTAGGTAATGGTGAGAATATAGTACCTGATGAAGATGCGTTTTTCGATGAACAAATAGAGTTTGTAAACACCTTAAACAGCAGTAAACCACTGTCTGTTGTGGGCGTTACTGAAGCTATCGAAATCTCTGCCAGTGAAAATCATACCTGCGCTCTTTTAACAGCTGGTAACGTCAAGTGCTGGGGCAGCAATTCAAACGGGCAATTGGGTAACTCTCAGCTATCCACACAAGGCAAAAAAGCCAGCTCAACAGCGGTTGAAGTAACCGACCTGCAAGGGGCGAAGTCAATCAGTGTTGGCAACAACTACAGCTGCGTACTTTTAGAGGACAATAGTATTAAATGTTGGGGAACACTACCTAGCAAACTTTTCAATGACAAACTTCTAGCGATTAATTCTAAAAACCCTGCTCAATTGGCCACCGCTAGCAGCCATGCTTGCGCTACTGTTGAAAACAAACAAATTCAATGCTGGGGCGATAGAGATAACGGCAAGCTTGGCCATACAGAAAGCACTGAACAAGTAGTTACAGGTATTGATAAGGCTCTATTAATCAGCAGCAAAGGCAACCACTCCTGTGCACTACTAAATAACGGCCGTGTTGAATGCTGGGGGTTCAACTTGAATGGACAGATTGGTAATGGGCTAGGAGATTTAAACTCAGTGCTTACTCCTAATAGGGTGCGTAATTTAAGCCAAGTTATTTCTCTTAGCTCTGGCGAACAATATAACTGTGCTGCCACTGTTGCTGGCCAAGTACTCTGTTGGGGTAATAATCAACACGGCCAACTAGGCTATATTTCACGCAGTAACAGGCCAGACGTAAGACCCTTCTCGCCTAGACCTGAAATTGTAGTCGGCATTTCTACCGCCAAAGAAGTCAGCGCTAGCCAAAGTCACAGCTGCGTCCGTTTAGAAAATGATGATATTTACTGCTGGGGTAAGAACGATCTTGGTCAACTAGGTAACGGCAAGAAACTTAACTTTGATGACAAAAGAACACCACAATCCATTTCATCCACCCCTGTTAAGGTAAATTTTAACTAGAGTTATATGGCACGGTTTTAAGAAACTTTTAGTCCTAATTTTGATCTATCTGACTATTAGTCAACTGTACAATTACCAACGAAAAATATTAAACGGAACATATAGCATGAGCATTCAAGCAGAATTCGTTAAGTTAAATAATCTTTTACAACAACAAATTATCGGTCAACCACATTTAGTAGAACGCTTATTAATCTGCTTATTAAGCGATGGTCACCTACTGGTAGAAGGCGCGCCGGGGTTGGCGAAAACCAAGGCCATTAACACGCTGGCCCAGCACATCGAAGGCGACTTTAAACGCATTCAGTTTACGCCTGACTTATTACCCGGCGATGTGACTGGTACAGAAATTTATCGCCCACAACAGCAAACCTTCGACTTTCAAGCCGGCCCCATTTTCCATAATTTAATCTTGGCCGATGAAATCAACCGTGCGCCAGCTAAAGTGCAGAGTGCTTTGTTAGAAGCCATGGCCGAACGCCAAGTAACGGTCGGTGGCGTTACCCGCAAATTGCCAGAATTGTTTATTGTCATGGCGACACAAAACCCGATTGAGCAAGAAGGCACCTACCCTTTGCCTGAAGCTCAGTTGGATCGTTTTTTAATGCATGTGGTGATTGATTATCCTAACGCCGACTCTGAACTGCTCATTTTACGTTTAGCTCGTGGGGAAGCGCTGCAACATGCCCAAGCAACGATTAACAAACTCAGCGAAGCGGATATTTTGAGTGCTCGCCAAGAGATTTTAAATCTGCATTTAAGCGAAGCCGTTGAGCAGTACATAGTGCAACTGGTTATGGCCAGCCGTAAGCCTGAACATTACGGTGATGATTTAGTCAGCTGGATTGAATACGGTGCCAGCCCGCGCGGCACTATAGCTTTAGAGCGTTGTGCCCGTGCTCATGCTTGGCTGAATAATAAAGACTTTGTTAGCCCAGACGACGTGCAAGCTGTTGCCCACGATGTCTTACGCCATCGTATTCTACTCAGCTTTGAAGCCGAAGCAGCCGGCATGAGTGTTAATAAAGTGATCAACCAATTACTCCAACGTGTTCCTGTTATCTAATGAACATTGAAGCTTTTTTTACTAACGGCAGCCAGATAGACAGCGCCAGCTTAGTGCGCCTGCGTAATCTTGCGCCTTTATTGCCCTTAGCCAAACAAAAGAAAGTGCTGAATGATTTAAGCGGTAATCACAGCTCTTTTTTGCGTGGCCGTGGTATGGATTACTCCGAGGTGCGTCAGTACCAAGCCGGTGATGATATTCGTACCATGGACTGGCGTGTAACGGCGCGTACTGGCAAAGCCCACGTAAAAGTATTCCATGAAGAAAAAGAACGCCCCGTATTACTATTTTGCGACCTGCGTGCTGGCATGCAGTTTGGCAGCCAGCGAGCACTTAAATCGGTCTTAGCTGCTGATGTCACTGCCCTACTGGCATGGGCGACCATAAACGCTGGCGATAGAGTTGGCGCTTTATTATTTACCGATGATAAAGAACTGGTGCTGCGCCCTAAACCTGGCCCTAAAGCCGTACTAAGCTTACTGCGCCAGCTAAGCTCGTTAACTGCCAGTAACGTCAGCGACGAGCACAGCAGACTGCAACAAATGTTTCGCCACTTACGCCGTGTTACTCGCCCCGGTAGCCGTATTTATATTGTCAGTGACTGGGCCGGCTTTGATGAAGAATGCCAACAGCATTTGTATCATGTTAGCCGCCATAGCGATGTGGTCGCCATTCATCTAAGCGATCCTTTAGAGCAAGAGCTGCCGCCACCGGGCATGTATCCTATTAACGATGGCCACCAGCAGCACTGGCTTAACAGTATGACTTCTAAAAACCGAGTTGATTATCGCCAAGCCTTTGAAGAGCGTATTAATGACCTTAATCGCCAACTTCTGAGCCTACAAATTCCACTTATTAAATTAAGCACAACCAACCAGAATCCTTTATCAATCATGCGTTCTGGCTTAGGGCTGAGCCAAACAACAAGGGCTAACGCATGAACCAACAGACGTTACCTTTAGAAGATATTATTCTACCGCCAGCCGTTGGTCTGTGGCCGTTGGCTTGGGGTTGGTGGCTGCTTATCGTTATTAGCACCGCCACCCTCATTGGCCTAACTGTATGGTTGGTTAAACGCATACGCCTTAAAAGAAAAACTCTGCATGCTCAAAAACAACTAGCCAGCAGCACCCATGCACTTAAAGATACCGACCTTTATATAGCCATTAATACTTGGCTTAAAATTCAAACACAGGAAGCTTATCCGTTTGCACAAAGCTTACACGGCGACGCTTGGGTTGAGTTTTTAAATAAAAGTGCCGGTAAAACGGTCTTTACAGATCAACAAGCACAAGCGTTAAGCCAAGGGCTGTATCAGAAAAACAGCATTGAGTGCGACCCCAGCGAGCTTATCCAAAGTGCGCTGCTGTGGTTAAAACTTAGTAAAGCACTAAACGGAGGCCGCTTATGATGGAATTAAGCTGGCACTGGCCTTGGGTGTTTTTATTGTTACCTTTGCCTTGGGTTGTTCGTGTTTTATTACCCGCTAAAGAGCAACCGCAAGCCACATTAAAAGTAGCTCATATAGGAGCTTGGCAACAGGCCACCGACAGCAGTAATGAGATCAAAGCCTCAGGGTTATTAAGCCCTGCATTACTATTAGCCTTGGTTGTTTGGTTGTTGTTGCTAACCGCCCTCGCCCGCCCTTACAAACTAGGCGAAGTGGTAGAAATGCCTATTTCTGGGCGTGACTTATTACTGGCAGTGGATTTATCGCCCAGTATGGAAATTGAAGACATGCAGCTTAATGGCCGCGCCGTTGACCGTTTAGTAGTCACTAAAAAGGTGTTGGGCGACTTTATAGATCGTCGTGTTGGCGACCGCCTAGGCTTAGTTTTATTTGGTGATGAAGCCTATTTACAGGCACCACTCACCTTCGACCGCAACACCGTAAAAGAACTGCTGATGGAATCTCAAATAGGTTTAGCTGGCCCTAAAACTGCCATTGGTGATGCTTTAGGGCTTTCAGTAAAGCGTTTGCAAAACGAATCAGACAGCAGCCGTGTTATTATTTTACTGACAGATGGCTCTAATAACGCCGGTGAGCTTGAACCTATTAAGGCCGCTGAATTAGCCGCTCAAAACAATATCCGTATTTATGCCGTGGGTTTAGGTGCAGAAGCCATGCAAGTGGCGAGCTTCTTTGGTACGCGTACCATTAACCCAACTGCCGACATGGACGAAGTTGCTTTAGAAGAGATCGCCAAGCTGACCGGTGGTGCATATTTTCGGGCACGTAACAGCCAAGAATTAAATCAAATCTATGCTCTATTGAATGAACTCGAACCCGCCGAACAAGACCCGCAGGTGTTCCGCCCGCAAAAAAATCTTTATTACTGGCCGCTGCTGTGGGCGTTCTGCTTAAGCCTATTGTTGGCTTTACAGCAAAGCCAACTAACTGCATTAATAGGAGGTCGTCGTGGATAGTTTATTAGCTCTTACTTCTGCTTTTATTACAGTCCTGTCTGACTTCCATTTTTTGCGGCCTTTGTGGCTGTTACTGCTGGCGCCAACGCCTATTTTATTGTGGCTATTAAAACAACGAGCGCAGCGCACCAGCGCATGGCAACAGGTGATTGATCCCAGCCTGCACAGCGTTATGCTCGAGCAAGACAACGGTATAAAAAAGAAGTCCGTTCTTTGGCCATACTGGGCGATTGCTTGGCTTATTGCCGTAATAGCTTTGGCTGGCCCTGCGTCAGTAAAAATTCCGCAACCGGTCAGTAAAAACCAACAAGCGCTTATTATTCTTTTGGATATGTCGGCGTCGATGGCGGCGCAAGACGTTACCCCTTCACGGGCAACGCGTGCCATTCAAAAAATTACCGATATTGTGCGTACCCGTAAAGATGGCGTTACTGCTTTAATTGCCTATTCAGGTGACGCACACACTGTCACGCCTTTAACCGATGACACCCGTACCATTGAAACCCTACTACCGGCACTGTCACCCTTTATTATGCCTGCACCCGGAAGCCGTCCTGAAAAAGCGGTTAAACTGGCTCGCCAATTGGCTAATAACGCTGGTGTTAAACAAGCCGATATATTATTGATTACCGATGGTATCGAAACCAAAGACATAGAACGCATTGGCAACGAACTTCGTACTGGCTTAAAGCTCAGCATTATCAGCATTGGCACTCAAGAAGGCGCACCTATCCCTATGCCTAACGGTGGATTTTTGCGCGATGGAAGCGGTCAAATTATCATACCAAGTTTAAATACTGGCCCAATCAAACAATTAAGCAGCAAGCTTAATGTACCTTGGCGTAGCCTGTCTCTTGATGACAGCGACTGGCAAAGCTTAGTCAGCCAACCGCATGAGCTAGAACAAGACTCTAACTTAGCCAAACAGGAATTTGACCTTTGGCGTGATGATGGTTTTTGGCTGATTTTATTGATTCTACCTTTCGCCTTACTACTATTTCGTCGTGGTGTTTTATTATGCATTCCTTTTGCCTTCTTTTTAACCGTAGGCTTAGGCAGTGCGCAAACGGCTGAAGCGTCGCCTTGGCACACTCAAGACCAAAAAGGCGCTCAGCTGTTTAATGAAAACCCACAGTTAGCTGCACAACAGTTCTCTAACGAAGCTTGGCAAGGTAGTGCTTACTATCGCGCTGGTGACTATGAAAATGCCACTAAGGCGTTTGAACAGGCGCCCGACTCGGCTGAAAACTTATACAACCTTGGCAACGCCCTTGCCCAAAACGGCCAGTATAAAGAAGCTATCAAAGCCTATGAGCAAGCGCTGAAGAAACAAGCAGACTTCCCGCAAGCCATTAAAAATAAAGAGATTGTTAAAGAAGCCCTCAAGCAGCAAGAACAGCAGCAACAGGACGGTGATGGCGATTCTGACTCTCAAGACAGTTCAGACAACAACCCTGAAAATAGTGATGGCCAAAACCAAGACAGCGAAGGTGAGTCACCAAACAATGACTCACAGGAAAACAACTCTCAAGATCAAGGCTCAAATAACAGCTCTGAACAAGACGACTACGACCCACAAAGAAAAGATCGCGAACCTCAAAGTAATGACACAGAAAACAATCAAGATAGCGATAAAAATAGCGATCAAGCTGACGCTCAACAAAACGATGAATCCGCTGCTGAAGAAAACGAACAAGATTCACCAGCAACGGCCAGCGAACCTTCAAACGACGGCCTAAGTCGTGAAGAACAAGAAGCTATGCAAAAATGGCTGCAGCGTGTTCCTGATAACCCGGGTAACTTATTACAGCGTAAATTTTTATATCAGTATCGCCAAGCAGCACCAGAAGATACAGACAGCGGAGAAGTGCTATGGTAAAGCGTTTAATGTTATTCCCTTTTTTACTGTTACTTGGCCTGAGCCAAATGGCTATGGCAACAGAGTTTACCGCCAGCGTTGACCGTACCCAAATAGGTGAGCAAGACACTTTAACGCTTAAGTTACGCATTAATGAGCAAACGATATTTGACACACCCGAGCTTAAACCATTAGAGCAAGACTTCCGTATTCAAGGACAACAGCGTTCACAGCAGCTTAGTTTCGTTAATGGTAAATCCGAGTCTTTTACCGAGTGGAATATTGGCTTATTGCCCCGCCGTACTGGCACGCTGACCATTCCCTCTCTTTCCTTTAAAGGTGAAAGCACTCAGCCTATTATCATTGAAGTGTTACCACCTTCGGCAGCGGCACTTGAGCAAGCCTCAAACGACTTCTTTTTTGAAGTTGAAGTTACACCAAAAACGAGCCCACTAGTGCAAAGTCAGTTGCTGTATAAAGAGAAACTTTATTACGCCAGCAACCACAACGACGCCAATCTCTCTGAGTTCGTTGTTAACAATGCGCGCGTACAGCCATTAGAAGGGGTGAAAAACTACACTACTGTTATTAATGGCCGCCGCTTTGGTGTGTACGAACGTAATTTTGCAATTTTTCCGGAAACTACTGGCGAGTTAGTGATACCTGCTCAACAGTTTCAAGCCAGTGTACCCAATGCTTACGACCGCTGGAGTCGTGGCCAAGTAATTAACACGCTGAGCAAGCCCATATCGTTAAATGTTAAAGCCATCCCTGCCAACTACCCTGCCAATGCTGCTTGGTTACCCGCCAGCCAGCTGACGCTTAGCGAAACTTTTAGCAAGGACCCAAGCCAATGGCAAGCTGGTGAAGCCGTCACCCGTACTATTAGTATGCAGGCACTGGGGATTCCCGGTAATCAATTACCTGATGTTTTATTACCCACAATTGAACATTTACGCTACTACCCAGACCAAGCTGTTCACGATGAACATGTGGGCGATAGCGGCATTATTGGCCATACCGAACAATCAGTCGCGATTGTCGCCAGCAGTGGCGGTGAATTTACTTTACCAGAAGTCCGTATTCCTTGGTGGAACACGCAAACCAACACACTTGAATATGCCGTGCTTCCTGCTCATAAAATTAAGGTGGCAGGTGCAGTTACGCCTACTACAAGCCCCACCTCAGAAAACATTAGCGAGCTAGCCGATAATAAATTAGTGGTTAGTGCTAACGATTCAAACAGTAACCAGCAATGGCTATGGTGGTTAGTATTATTTGTATTAGCAGCCTCTATTACTCTAAATCTCTTATTGTTACTTACCCGTAAAAAACAGCCATCTGTGTTAGATAGCACAACTCATACCAAAGAAAATGAAAACAACAGAGCTGCAAAACAACTCTCTGTAAAACAGCTTTGGCAGACTTTTAGTGAAGCCTGCAGCCAAAACAACCCTGCGGATATTCGTCAGCATTTGCTGGCATGGGTGGATGCAGGTGGACTTAACGGCATTATCCTCGCCTCTAAGAGCTTGTCCGCGCTTGCCAAGCAAGTGCGTGACCCAGCTCTGACTAATGCGCTGTTAGAGCTAGACAGTTTGCTATACAGCAACAACAGTAACTCTGCGTTTAATGGCCAAAATCTTAAAATGTTAATACAGAAAGAAACAAAACAACCAAATAATATTAAAGAAAACAATGGCCTTTATCCAAACCTGTAGCTTTTAACTATAAGATGTATTGTAAATTTTTATTGTCTTTATTGTTATAGTGTTACTACTATTAGCTATATCAAAGTATACAATACGTTTTACTGATAAACCGTGAGGGACAAACTAATGAGAAAGATCAAATTCGCTTTAACCACTTTAGTAGGGCTAGTATTTAGTGCTTCTACTTTCGCTGCAGCGCCAGATGCTGTTCGCTCTCAAGCCAAAGGGTTCTTTCAACCTTTAGCTGAACAAATGCCTGGTGCTAAAAATGATTCTGCAGAAAAGATCACCTTGGGTGAAAAGCTGTATTTTGAAACTGCTTTGTCTATTAACGGCACACAGTCTTGTAATACTTGTCACCGTTTAGATGAAAAGCTTGGCGGCGTTGATAACAAGAAGTTTTCTGACGGTGCTTTAGAAGGCACTATTGGCGACCGTAACTCACCCACCGTTTGGAACGCTGGTTTTCACTTCGTTCAATTCTGGGATGGTCGTGCGGTTGACTTAAAAGAACAGGCTAAAGGCCCGATCTTAAACCCAGTTGAAATGGGTATTCCTGATGAAGCAACTGCAGTCAAAAACATTAAGAATGCAGGTTACAGCGCTGAATTTGAAAAAGTATTCGGTAGTAAAAACGCCGTTACTTACGACAACATTGCTGAAGCCATTGCTGCTTTTGAACGCACTTTAATTACTAAAGACCGTTTTGATGATTTCTTAAAAGGCGATAACGCTGCACTATCTGCTGAAGAACTGACGGGCTTACAAGACTTTATGGCGTCTGGCTGTATCGTTTGTCACACTGGTCCACTACTAGGTGGCCATATGTATCAAAAAATGGGCATGGTTCAACCTTACCCAGATACTAAAGATACCGGTCGCCACCAAGTAACTAATAACCCTGCTGACAAATTCATGTTCAAAGTACCGAGCTTACGCAACATCAGCAAAACTGCTCCTTACTTCCATGACGGCGCAGCTGCAACTCTAGAAGAAGCAGTCTATGACATGGGTTGGTATCAGTTAGGTCGTAAATTAGATGATAAGACTGTAGCTTCTATCACCACTTTCTTAAAATCTTTGGACAACCAGCGCGAGTTTAAACGTACGACTAAGTAGGCTGTATTAATCTCTAGCTACAAACAAAAAAGCCCATACGTAAAAACACATGGGCTTTTTTATTCACAATTCACCCTTCACCCTTCACCCTTCACCCTTCACCCTTCACTTCACCCTTCACTGCTTTCCACATTCCTTTGTCTGAATAAAATCTAAAGTTGCTTGGCGCAATTCAGGAAAAGCAAACGACATCACGTGCGAGCCTTTTGACTCTAACCAACAGTGCGTTTGGGCGGGGTACTCTTGTTGCCAGCGTTTATACAGCTTTTTACCTTGTTTATAAGGAACAACCTTATCTTTAGGGCTGTGCATTATTAATACGGGCAGATCGATATCGACGACCTGTTTTATTGGGTCCCAACGGCTAGGTATAAACACTGTAAACGGCCAAATAAACCAGCCAATTATATTACTACTCATGGCACTACGAGCTACTGCTGGAAAACCAGTAAAAGGAGCGTCTAGCACCATGGCTTTAATATCGTATTTATCCGCTGCTTGTGCTGCAAAATTAATGGCCAACGCACTGCCAATGCTTTGACCTAAAATTATTAGCTCTTTATCTGGATAAGCTTGCTTCATCCAAGCAGCGGCTGCCTCTATATCTTGCAGAACTGCCGGCATTAACGCTTTTCCTTCGGACGCACCAAAACCACGATAGTCGAGCGCTAATACACTGACACCGTTTTTCGGTAACCAATAAATACTGCGGCTGTGACTAGAAATATTTTCAGCATTGCCATGTAAGTACAGCAACATAACGTTAGAGTCAGGCTGTGCGCCTTGTGCTGGCAGCCACCACGCATGCAGCCCAGTACCGTCATTGGCAGTAAGCCAAACATCTTGATATTCAACTTCGGCATCGGCTGGCGTGGATACCCATACGCTTTGCGGGTAGAAGAATAAAGACGACAATGAAGTACAGCCAGCCAACAACAGTGCACTCGACAAGAAACACCAAAGAGCAATTAGCTGGCGCAGTGCTTTAAAATCAATGGCCTTGGCTTTATTACTAAGCACGCTAGAAATACCAATTAAAGCCAACACCAACTTCATGCTGCTTACCGTGGTTCTTATCTAAAGTGAAGTGCTGGCTTTTAGCTTCTAACTTTAACTGTAGGTTAGTCGAGGCGCGCCAACCTAAGTTCGCCCTAACTTCTGCACGCTGAGTTTTATCTATTAGGCTTAACCCTTGCCAATTACTCTCTAACTGAGCCTGAATACGCTCGCCTTGCCACAACCACCCTAGCCTTGGCCCTAAGCTTAACTGTGCGCCTTTATTGAACTGATTGTCTGCTTTTAACTCTGTCTGTAGCAAACCATAAAAGCGCCCGAAAGACCAAATAACTCGGCATCAGTACCAACATAACGGTCTAAGCCACCACTGACCGCCCAAGCAACCGGCTTTTGAAAGTGGGTTTGATGACTGAGCGATAAAATATCGACTACTTGGAATTGCTGCAATCTAACACTGCCGTTTTCCCATAAGCGCAGACTGAGGTTACCCATTTGAATTTGCGAGCCTGGTACAAAACCTTGGGGTAGATCCATCACATCATGAAAAGCGATGCGGTAATTAATATCGGCAAACTCCAAATGGTCAGAGCCGTTAACGCCATCAAAAATAGTACTAATGCCCTTGGTCATCTCTATGAGCAGGTGTTGGTATCTCGCCAAAATCAGCGGTTACAGGCGTTTTTGCGCGGGCTGATAATATCTCTAAAGTACGTTTGCGTAATTCGGGGTTAGCCTGTCGTTTCTTGACTGCCAAGTAACGGGCATAGGCATAAGCTAACTCTAAGCTCTGTGCCCTCTCTTGTTCAGTTAAATCTTCTAATAAAGTTTGAATATCGTCGGGCCGTTCGACTATTTTTTTAGACTGTACAAGTGCCCTATTTGAAGCCGTATCGCTCTTATGCTCCATCTTACTGGCAGCAGAAGGTCGATATTCAACCTCTGTTACTAAGCCGCGTTTCTTTAACGCACGAATTGTATCAACAGGCATGGCGGCCAACATAAAGTCGTCGGTAACATCAATGCGCTCAGAACTGGCATCAAGTAAACCGAGCAATCGATAAGAGCAGTTTTCGTCAAAGAAAAAATAATCAAAAAAAGTGTCTTTGGTTTCCCATACATGACGCACAAACTGATCAACTTCTTGTTTGTTTAAATCCAAGCGGTATTCCCAAATATCACGGTATTCCATATGCGAGTATTCGTTGGTTTTAGCGTAATAAGGCAGCACAGAAACCACCCCTGGATAGCCGCCGGTCAGACCTTTCCACGAGAAAACCAATTCATTGTCATCAGGATTAGCATTGGCAGCAAAATTAACACTCTGAGCCAATAATTTATTACTATTAGGGTCTTTTTTATCCAAACGAATAAAAGTATGACCGTACATAGAAGAAGGTGAATTAATATGAGAAGCTGGAAAAACAAGAGTTACGTACTCTGCTTCCATATCGTTTTGCCACTGTTTGAATTCTGGGCAGGGCTGATCTGTAAATTCTATTTCAGCTAGTTGTTGTTTTAACCAATGATAGCGCGCAGGAAATTGACACTGAGCCGACTGGTTATCTGCCTGATTGTTTAATAAAAAAGCACTTAGATCTGCCTGCAGCTCTTCCAACAACGAGCTTTTGCCATTTTCAGCCAAAAAGAAGTTTTTGCTGTCATTTTGACTAATATAGCGGCCAGTAAAAGGATGAGTTCGATAATGCAATAAATGCGACCATTGCTGACTATTAGCTATAGGCTCTAATTGTTCTATGGGAGGCAGTGAGGCGTCTTGTGCGAATACAGATGAAGATACAAGAAATAAAAAGCTAGCAATGGCAACCCTAGCCAACATGGTAGAAACCTTTATGTAGAGATAATAAAAAAGAAGCCCGCGAATGCGGGCTCTAAATACTTAGAAGAATTAACCTAAGTATTTTTGCAAGTCTGCATCAGCAGCCATTGCTGAAGTCATCGCTTCGAATGCTGCACCTGAAGTAGCTTCAGTGGTGAACATTGAGTCAAAGTTAGACTGGATAACACGGTTGAATGTAGCTGAGTCTTGAGCTTCAACGCCCATTACTTCAGCTAGCGCCGCTAGAGTTTCGCCATGGCCAACAGCAGCTTCTGCAGCTAGTTGATCCATGTTTTCATCCATAAAGGCTTGAGCCAATTTCAATGGACCGTTAGCTGACTCACAACCTAAAGTACCAGAGGTCATACCAAAAGTTTGGTTACCTGAAGTACCGTTAGTGGTTGCTGCCATTACGTGTTGGTACCACTGATTTGCTTCTGGGAAAACGAACTGATAACCAGCGCCACAACCAGCTGGAGTAGCTGCTGCTGCAAAAGAAGATGCTGAAACTAAAATTGCACCTGCGATAATTTTCTTCATGGATAAATTCCTTAAATCACATAAGTTATTTTTTCACGTTATTTTTTCTAACGTCTGCATAAAGTAGTCATCTTTTTTGTTTGTGTCTAGTTTAATAAATATTATTTTAGATGGAACAAACTGGAATATTGATGCTACTCATGGCAACCTTAAGCTCTAATTAATGAGTGTTTTATGAAACAACAATTGCCCCAACCTGCTTTCACCGTCAGCCAACTAAACCAGCGTGCACGCCAACTGCTAGAAATTAGCTTTGACAGTGTACGTGTCGAAGGCGAAATTTCTAACTTATCCCGTCCTTCTTCTGGCCATTGGTACTTCACCCTTAAAGACGCTAACGCCCAAGTGCGTTGTGCGATGTTTCGTTCCCGTACTGCTCTACTAAAATTTCAGCCCAAAGAAGGCGATAAAATAGAAGTACGGGCCAAGGTCAGCCTCTACGAAAACCGCGGTGATTATCAGTTAATTGTTGATGCCATGAAACCCGCTGGTGAAGGCGCTTTGTTACTGGCTTTCCAAAAGTTAAAAGAGCGTTTGCAACTTGAAGGCTTATTTAACCAAGAATATAAACAGCCTTTACCCGCCAACGTTGCCCGCGTCGGTATAGTCACTTCTTCTACTGGTGCGGCGGTGCACGACATTCTTACCGTATTAAAACGTCGTGACCCTTCCATTGAAGTCAGCCTCTACCCTACTCAGGTACAAGGCCAAGCCGCTACCGCACAGATTGTACAGGCCATTGAGCGCGCTAACCGTGACAACTTAGTGGATGTATTAATTGTTGGCCGTGGCGGTGGTTCTTTAGAAGACCTTTGGTGTTTTAACGAAGAAGCCGTTGCCCGTGCTATTTTTTCTTCCCGTATTCCTATTATCAGTGCCGTGGGCCATGAAGTGGACTTCAGCATTGCCGACTTTGTCGCCGATATGCGCGCCGCTACCCCTTCTGCTGCCGCCGAACTGGTGAGCCAAGACCGCCAAGCGCTGATTCAAAAGCTTGCACAACTGCAGCAGCGTTTATCGTTAAGTTTAAACCGTGTATTGCCTGCCCTACAGTTTCAGTTACAGCAACTGACCAATCGCCTTAGAACGCCATCACGCTTATTGCAGCAACGTACACAACAGGTAGATCAGCTTGAGTTGCGCCTACAAAATGCAGTGAGCCAACAGTTTAAGCGCCACCAGCAACAACTAAACCTGTTAACACAAGCGTTACAGCAACAATACCCGCAAAAGCGCTTACAGATACACCAGCAGCAGCTACAACAGCTGCACAGCCGCTTAGAACGTGCTCAACTGCAGCAATTGCATTCAAAACAAGAACGCTTGAACAGCTAAAACAAAAACTCGCCAGCCAAGTGCAACTTTTACAGAGTTTAAGCCCCTTACAAGTATTGGCACGCGGCTATTCCATCACCCAAACGGCAGACGGCAAAGTTATTCAAAACGCCAGCAACTTACAAACAGGGGAACGTATTACCACCCGCTTACAACAGGGTTGGCTGGAGTCTGAAGTGGTTAATACTTACAGTTCAAAAGAGGGCAACAAATGAAATATCTTAGTTATTTAATCACACTTTTGTTTATTAGTTTGTCTGCCTATTCTCTGCCAACCGACAGTCGCGTGCCTGGTGGTATTGCGGTTATTGAGTTAGGTAAGTCCAGCAGCGCCCCTCAAGTTATTTATAATAAAGAAAACGTATTAGTTACCCGTAAAAGTGAACAAGAACCGTGGCAAGCTTGGGTCGGCATTCCTTTAAAACAACCGTTAGGTACAGCTCATATTGAAGTAAACGGTCAGCCGCAAAGCTTTACAGTGAACAGTTTTAGCTACCCGGAACAGCGCTTAACCGTAAAGAACAAGCATGTAAATCCTAATGCCGAACAAATGGAACGTATTAGTCGTGAATTCAAACAGATGAATAAGGTTTATAAAAGCCACACTGCACTGGCAGACCTTAAAAACTCAGGATTTCAAGGCATGATCTGGCCGTTAAACGGGCCACAAAGCAGTGCCTTTGGCCTGAGGCGTTTCTTTAATGACCAAGAACGTAACCCACATTCAGGTATTGATATTGCCGCTCCAACAGGTACGCAAATCAACGCACCTGCCGCTGGCAAAGTGGTACTGACTGGGCATTTTTACTTTAATGGTAAATCTGTCTTTATTGACCACGGCCAAGGGTTAATCAGCATGCTCTGCCATATGAGTGAAATAGAGGTAAAAGAAGGCGATATGGTCAGCGCCAATGACCCTATTGGCTTAGTCGGTGCTACCGGACGGGTTACCGGCCCGCATTTACACTGGACAGTCAGTTTGAATAACGCTCGTATAGAACCTAAGCTTTTATTAGCACCTAGCCAAGCCAAAGAACCTAACAAGCAGCCACTTAATAAACAGGCAAGCCAATGAAACATCCCGGCACCGCAGGGCTAATGCCCGTTAAAGGAACAACTTGTGGTTTGCGTCCTGATTTAGACGAAATGGGTGCAGACACAGGTTTTGATTTCTCCGAAGCTGAAAGCTTGTTGTCTGAAGAAGACAAACCAGCAGAAGCGAGCACAGCTCTAAAAGGCACTCAAAAGAATCCACAAGACGAGCCGACCAAGCCGTCTACAAGCAAATAAGCCTTACCCAAATAGCCAAACTTTGTTATAGCTCTATTTTCGTAACCGTCAGACATAAAAAAGCCACCGTATAGAAACCTATACGATGGCTTTTTATTAGCAGTATTTACTTACTGATAAATGTGAACCCTGAGTCATCACCCACATCCGCTAAGATGGTGGTACCCGGGTCAAACTTACCTGACAGAATATCTTGCGCTAATGGGTTTTCAATCCAACGTTGAATCGCACGTTTTAGTGGTCTAGCACCAAATAGTGGATCGTAACCCACATCCACCAGCGTATTAACAGCCGCGTCACTTAGCTCAATATACAAGTCTCGTTCGGCCAAGCGGTCACGTAGCAGTTGCAACTGAATGTCGGCAATACCACGAATCTGATCTTTCTGTAACGGGTGGAAGACAACGCTTTCATCAATACGGTTAATAAATTCTGGGCGGAAATGACCACCAACAATTTCCATTACCGCATCGCGCATTTCTTCGTAACTTTTACCTGCTTGGGTAAACTCCTGAATAACATCCGAACCTAAGTTAGAGGTCATTACCAATACTGTGTTTTTAAAATCAACACGACGGCCTTGGCTGTCAGTAAGCTGTCCATCGTCTAACACCTGTAAGAGGATATTAAACACATCCGGATGCGCTTTTTCTACTTCGTCCAACAAAATAACAGAGTATGGCTTACGACGAACTGCTTCTGTTAATAAACCGCCTTCTTCATAGCCGACGTAACCGGGTGGCGCACCAATCAAGCGTGATACTGAGTGTTTTTCCATATACTCCGACATATCAATACGCACCATGGCATCTTTACTGTCGAATAAGAAGTTGGCTAATGCCTTACAGAGCTCAGTTTTACCGACACCGGTTGGCCCTAAAAACAAGAAGGAACCACTTGGACGATTCGGGTCTGAAAGCCCTGCCCGGCTTCGGCGTACAGCATTTGATACTGCCGTTATGGCTGGATTTTGCCCTACCACCTGCTGATGCAGAATTTCTTCCATTTTCAGCAGTTTTTCGCGTTCACCTTCCAGCATTTTATTCACTGGCACGCCGGTCCACTTGGATACCACTTCGGCAATTTCGTCTTCGGTTACTTTATTACGTAGCAGGGTAAATTCTTGTTTACCCGTGGCTTCAGCTTCACTGGCCACAGCCAGTTGTTTTTCCAATTCAGGAATTCGACCGTACTGTAACTCAGACATTTTCTGTAGGTCACCGGCACGACGCGCTGTTTCCATTTCTTGTTTGGCTTTTTCTAGCAGTTCTTTAACTTGGCTGGCACCTTCTAAAAGTGCTTTTTCTTTCTGCCAAATCTCTTCTAACAAAGTGTATTCATGGCCTGCCTTATTAATGGCTTCATTTAGCTCGGTTATTTGCTGCTTAACACTTTCAGGCGGCTCTTTTTTAAGTGCTTCTCGTTCAATCTTTAATTGAATTAAACGACGCTCTAAGCGATCCATTTCATGAGGCTTAGATTCAATTTCCATACGAATAACAGAAGCTGCTTCGTCCACTAAATCGATGGCTTTATCGGGTAAACGGCGGTCAGTAATATAACGCTGCGAAAGCTTGGCCGCGGCAATAATAGCACCGTCAGTTATTTGCACTTTATGGTGCACTTCGTAACGCTCTTTTAAGCCGCGTAGAATAGCGATGGTATCTTCGATTGAAGGCTCATCGACCTGTACTTTTTGAAAACGACGCTCAAGGGCGGCGTCTTTCTCAATGTATTCTCGATACTCGTTTAATGTAGTAGCCCCGACGCAGTTTAAGTCGCCACGCGCTAAGGCTGGCTTCAACATATTGCCGGCATCCATTGCCCCTTCACCTTTGCCCGCACCCACCATAGTGTGCAGCTCATCGATAAAGAGAATGATATTGCCTTCGGCCTTGGTGATGTCTTTTAACACCGACTTTAAGCGTTCTTCAAATTCACCACGGTATTTAGCACCGGCAACCAAAGAGCCCATATCTAATGACAGTACACGCTTACCTTTTAAGCTTTCGGGTACTTCATTATTAATAATACGCTGAGCTAAGCCTTCAACCACAGCGGTTTTACCGACACCTGGGTGGCCAATTAATACGGGGTTGTTTTTGGTACGGCGTTGCAACACCTGAATGGTGCGGCGAATTTCATCATCACGCCCAATCACAGGATCTAACTTACCGCTTTCAGCCAATTCGGTTAAATCGATACAGTATTTATCTAACGCTTGACGGTTATCTTCTGCATTGGGGTCGGTCACTTTTTCTCCACCACGAATGTCTTGTATCGCCTTATTGACTTTTTCTTTGGTTAATCCGGCGGCTTGTAATGCTTTACCAACTGCACCACGTTCTTCAAGCGCTACCAAGAAAAAGATTTCACTGGATAAGTATTGGTCGCCCTGAGTTTTCGCTTCTTTATCGGCTAGATTAAATAGTCGCCCTAATTCAGGTGCCATTTGAACCTGACCGTCTGGGCTCGTAATGCGAGGTTGGTCTTGTAATGCCTGTCGCAGCTGCTGCTCCAACGCACCCACATTAGCACCACAACGGCGTATAACCTCTTTTACGGTACTGCTACTTTGTTCTATCAAAGCCAGCAGCACATGCACGGTATCTATTTGGTTATGGTCATTGCCGACAGCAATGCTTTGGCTTTCGGCCACAGCATTTTGCATACTGGTAGTGAGTTTATCCATTCTCATGGAAGTCTCCTCTTACATTGAAATTAATTAATGTTTAAATGGGTTTGAATTATTATTTTTCAAGTCACCAGACCTTAAACTCTTATCAGAGTATAATCTTCTTTTCTTAATATAGTGTTGATTTGGATTGTTTAAAGAGTGAACCAACAAATACGTCTGGGCGCTAAATATTTGCTGATAGGAGAGCTGCTGATTGCCTTATTAGCAGCCATGGTTCGTTATCTTTCTACAGAACTTAGCATTGAACAAATTCTTTTCTTTCGTAATTTCTTGGGGTTAATCGCCTTACTTCCTTTGATTCTACGCAGTGGCATCAGCAATCTAAAAACCAACAATATTATGGGGCATGTGGTGCGTGGCTTAATAGGTGTAACAGCTATGTACTGTTACTTCTGGACGCTGGCACATATTCCCTTAACAGAAGCGTTTTTGGTTAAGTTGTCTGCCCCTTTGTTTATGCCTATTTTTGCTTACCTCTGGCTTAAAGAACCTGCGCACCGCTTAAACCTTGTCGCCCTGTTTGTCGGCTTTGGTGGCGTAATCGTTATTCTTTCGCCCAATCTTGGTGAAGATGCTCATGCCAACTGGCCAATAATTGCTATTTGGATAGGCTTATTAGGTGCTGTACTAATGGCTTTATCTAAAATTGCCATTCGCAGTATGGCCGCTGGCGAAACCAGCCAGCGGATTGTGTTTTATTATGCGCTTATTTCTAGCTTAATCACTTTGCCCGGAGCTGTTATTAATTGGCAGCCAGTACCAACCGCCGCTTGGGGTTGGTTAATTTCTTTAGGGGTAATTGCCAGTGCCGGTCAACTGGCTTTAACCAAGGGCTATCGGACAGCACCGACCGGCTCTATAGCTGTGTATGCTTACACCGCAGTGATCTACGGTGCTTTATTAGGTTGGTTGTTCTGGGATGAAATACCGCTTTGGACAACTTGGCTGGGTGCAGCTTTAATTGTAAGCGCAGGCTTCATTAACCTACGCTCAAAAGAGAACTAGCGACCACGCTTGCCCGCACCACCTGCAGGTTTACCGCTAGGTCTACCAGCTGGTTTGCCTGTAGGTCTGGCACTTGGCCGACCACTGGGTTTACCTGTGGGTCTTGCAGCTGGTCTGCCTGAAGGTTTACCCGTGGGCTTTCCTGAAGGGCGCGCTGGTCTGCCGCTTGGCTTTTCACTTGAACCGTCTCGGCTTCTTTCCTTGCCTTTAGCTGGGGCATTACCGCCACGAGAAAACGGCCTATCTTGACCTGCTCTAGACTTAGGTTTTCTACCACGCTGACTGACCGCATTAGGCTTAGCTTCGGAAGATGAGTCTTTGATTGAATCGAGCAAAACAGATAATTCTTTTTCAGTAAGATCGCGCCACTCGCCTACCGCCAACCCCTTTGAGTTAACGTTCATAATACGCACTCGGTCTAAGGCAGTAACTTCATAACCAAAGTATTCACACATACGACGGATTTGACGGTTTAAGCCTTGTACTAGCGTCATACGGAAGCTGAATCGTGTCTCTTGCTCCACCTTACATTTCTTAGTCATGGTACCAAGAATAGGTACGCCACCAGCAAGCCCAGTAATTAGATCATCAGTCACTGGCTTATTAACAGTAACCACATACTCTTTTTCATGGTCATTGCCAGCACGTAAAATTCTGTTAACTAAATCACCATTACTGGTTAGAAAAATAAGCCCTTGAGAGTCTTTATCTAAGCGTCCAATCGGAAAGATACGCTCACTGTGTTTAACAAACTGAACAATATTGTCGCGTTCGCCACTGTCAGTTGTACTCACAATACCTACTGGTTTATTAAGTACGATAAAGATTAACGCTTCTTCGGCACGTGGCTCAATTATCTGTCCATTTACCCGTACCGTATCGCCACTTTGTACCTGATCACCAATAGCTGCACGCTGACCATTTATAAAAACATTGCCTTGCTCAATAAAACGGTCTGCATCACGGCGCGAGCAAATTCCGCTTTCACTAATGTATTTATTTAAACGAGTCGTGGTTTTACTGAACATGGGTTTCCTGTGGTATTGGTTTAAGTTACTGAGCTTAGATTGCAGGGTTTAGGCTGCTGAGAATATCATAACGGCCAAGATTATCCTTATATTCAAGTGAGACTGTCAGTTATCGCTGTGTTTGGACGGTTTCAACAACACATTAGGACGCTTGTAATGCCACAGGCGTTTACAAACCTACCCTTCTAATCAATAGGTCTTATACCTCTAATAAGTGCTTTCATTAGTGCCTAGCAATCAAATATACTCTTGCTTACTTACAAATTTACCCTTATACGGCACAAGTCATGGCTCGAATAGATTACCTACAAACCTTTGTCACTGTTGTTCGCACTCGTAACTTCTCTGCTGCTGCAGAAATTTTAGGGGTAACACCTTCAGCCATCAGCAAGCAGATAAGCGGCTTAGAAGAGCGTCTAGGCGTGCGTCTGTTAAATCGCACCACGCGCTCCGTAAGCCCAACAGAAGCCGGTATTCTTTTTCATAAGCATTGTGAAAATATTTTAGAGTCGATAGACGAGGCCGAAAAAGTAGTTACCGACTTTGATATAGCACCGCGTGGACGCTTGCGCATCACCTGCATGTCTAATTTTGGTCGTCGTGAGCTCGCTCGTATTTTAGTTGATTTCTCTAAAGAGTATCCTGACATCAGTTACGAGCTGCATATATCAGACAGGCCTATAGATATCGTTAAAGAAGGCTTTGATTTTGCTATTCGCCTTGGCAGTCAAGAAGACTCTCGCTTAATAGCTAAACCCATCGCTGAACAACGCATTGCTGTTTGTGCATCGAAAGCTTACTTAGAAAAATGGGGTGAACCCCAAAAATTAGAAGATTTAAATAATCATCGAATGTTGGTGGTGGCTAATGCTGAATACGCACGTTCTAACTGGCTAAGACAGTTTGAAAAAGAGCACAACTTCACTTTCTCAAACGTTGAGCGCAACCTAACGGTAAATGACATTGATTTGGTTCACGAAGCTTGTTTAGCAGGCATGGGGATTGCGGCTTTACCGACGTACATTGCCGACCGACAAATAAAAAGCGGCGAGCTTGTACAGTTGTTCACTGATGTCGACATACCCATTAGAACCATTACGGCTGTCTTTCCGCAAAACCGCTACTTAGCTAATAAAAGCCGCGCTTTTTTAGATTTCATAACGGAATATTACAAATAATCGGCTTCTCGAATAAACGCCGTATTTATTTTTCTAATAAGTGCGGCGCACAGCGTTCATAAAAGACTTTTGGTATACGAGTTACTTTACGTTCATCGTAATCAAAAAATACAATGCCTGTTTTAGCTTGCACTATCTGCTTATCTTGCGCTTCGTTTTCAACCTTATAAATAAAGTCGCAGCCGTATTTATTGAAGTCTGTTAAACCAACATGAAAAGTTAGCAAATCACCAACAAAAGATTCAGCCATAAACTGCACTACTAAATCGGTGATGATAATACCCACACCGCCTACATTAAACTCGCCAAAGCCGTATTCCATTAGGAAGCGCAATCTTGCTTCATGTAACAAGGCAACCATACGGTCGTTGCCCACGTGATTGCCGTAATTGATCTCAGTAACACGCACATCTAAAGTGGTACTAAAAGTAAACACATCTGGTAGGTCTAGAGTTATACGAGCCACAGCTCACCCCTTAATCCGACAAAAATACAAAAAAATACAGAATAAGACACTTTGAAGGGAATTTTCCCTAGCCATTCATGCCTTAATACGGTGTACTATCACTTAAAACGTTTCAGCTGAACTATAATGCCGGCATGATACTGCCTCATTGCCTTCAGTACAAATAGGAAAATAACGAGAACTCTATGCTTCAATTTTCTAAACCCTTGTTCCGTCAAACGCTTGCTCTACTATTGTTAGTGCTTGCCTTACCTGCCTTGGCGACAGTTAAAACCATTAAGCCAGGTACAGCATTCACACCCTTAGAACCCACACCTGAACAAGCCATGACCACTCAACAGGTGCTAAACAACCTAGTGCGTGGACATTATGAAAGTAAGAAAATTGATAATGAACTGTCTTCGCACGTCCTCGATCTTTTACTAAAAGACATAGACAGCACCCACAGCTATTTACTTGCCAGCGATGTTAAAGAGTTTGAAAAATATCGTTACGAGCTAGACGATGCTCTTAAACGTGGCGATATGCGCCCTGCTTTCTTTATTTACAATCGCTTTCAACAGCGCGTTAACGAACGTCTTACGTTCTTGCTAAATGAACTTGAAAGCCAGGCAACAGATTATAAATACGATATTGATGAGCGTTTAGAGCTGGATCGTGAAAATGCTAATTGGGCAAAAAACACAGCTGAACTAGACGATTTATGGCGTAAGCGTTTAAAGAACTCTCTTTTAAACTTGCGTAACGCTAAGAAAGAAAATAAAGACAGCATAGAGTTGTTGACCAAGCGCTACCAAAACCAATTGAATCGTTTGCACCAAACGAGCAGTGAAGATGCCTATCAAACTTTTATGAACGCGGTAACACGTTCATTCGACCCGCACACACAGTACTTATCACCACGCAGCACTGAAAACTTCAACATCAATATGAGCTTATCTCTACAGGGTATTGGTGCGGTTTTACAAAGTGAAGATGAGTTTACCAAAGTAGTAAGCCTAGTTCCGGCAGGCCCTGCCTCTAAAGCTGGTAACTTAGCTCCCGCCGATAAAGTTTTAGGCGTAGGCCAAGGTGAGGAAAACATTGTTGATGTGATTGGCTGGCGTTTAGATGAAGTAGTAGAGCTTATTCGTGGCCCTAAAGGCAGCACAGTGCGCTTAGAAATTCAGCCCGTGAATGGCGTCGACGGTGAAATTAAAATTATTTCCATCGTTCGTGATGAAGTAAAACTGGAAGAACAAGCCGCTCAAAAGAACATTTTAGAAGTAAAAAAGAACGGTAAGACGCACAAAATTGGTGTGATTGATATTCCTACCTTCTATATAGACTTCCAAGGCCGCATGGAAAACAAACCTGATTACACCAGCACCACCAGAGACGTGGCTAAACTGGTTGCCGAGCTAAAAGAAGAAGGCATAGACGGCTTAGTGATTGATTTACGTAACAACGGCGGTGGCTCTTTAGAA
>SMEQ01000858.1_pt1 | contig 26410 bp, 22 predicted proteins | sample 2456281 | NCBI WGS metagenome assembly SMEQ01 (sample SAMN10132596, study PRJNA489261) | soil metagenome | isolation source: day1 antibiotic-loamy sand soil ammended with raw manure from dairy cow... | place: USA | collected 2015-04-01
CTGTTGCAGCAACTTGTTGAGGGCGAATGTTTAATTCTTCAGCAATGCGTAAACCAATAGAATCCAAGAGCGTATCCTTTCTAAAGTGTTATAAAAATTTAGCGCAGAGTATAGCGGACACTGGCCTGAGAAGGAAAACGTATGATGCTAACTTGGTTTCTTTGTGATGCTTTAAAGCGTGGATGTTGCCGCGTAAAAACTGAAAGCCGTTCAGTGTTTATATCACTGGTCTAGGCATAAGCATAAGGTATGAACGGTAATAATAAAACTCAACATTGTTGCTGATAGTGCTCCTCCTGCTGTTTTCGGTATTTTATCGCTCAGCTATTAAAAAAATTGCAAGGAGAGCGTTATGAGCATTCATATTAAATTTTTATTCGGCCTGGTTATCGGTTTTTCGCAGCTAGCTTGGGCATCTATTCCAATTACTCAGATTGAGTCCTGGTCGTCCGAGCAGAGCTATCAACGAGGTGCTCTCGTTGAGTATCAACAAACAGCCTATATTGCTTTGCTACCTTCTAAAAACATCAAACCTAAAAAAATTAGTGTCCTTTGGCGGCCTCTGCAATTGAGTAGTACAACACCGCCTAAACCAGGAAAGCTTTATTTGCTGGGTGCGGTTGTGGCGGAAGGTGATAGCAGATACATCGCTAAAAAACTCAATATTTTACACCAACCATCAGACTTAGAGAGCAGTGAGAAATGGGTGGCATATAGCGGTAATTCATCGTCACCCAATACTCCCGATGACGACCCTATCCAACAGTTGCTTGGCGAAGATAAAAACAACAACGGTGTGCGTGATGACTTTGAAGAGCTGATTTTAAACAGTGAGTTGTCGGAACGAACGAAACAGCATGCATTGCAGGCTGCTAGAGCGTATGGCCACGCTTTAACGTTACATATGACGGGCGAAACAATATCACATGCCCAAGCCCATCAAGCGATGCAGCACCTGATACTTGCTTACGGCTGCCAGCTGCAAATTTCCAAAGAAGATGGCGTTAGCTGGCGGGAGTCTGATTATTACGATGATATTGATCGATTAGAAGCCAGTTTCATGTCTGATTTTTATCTAGCCGAGGTCGTCGGTGAAGATAAGTCTTATATTTTCCCTAAAGATTATTGCCAAGCGCTGGCTAATGCAGTGGGGACAATAAAATGAAGCCATTAGTTTTATTTTTGATTTTCTTTTTCACAGTGGTTAATCAAGCCTATGCCTCTTGTGAAGCAAGAGTTGATAACGTTCAAACGCTTTATATTAATGGCATGTTCACTAAAACTAGAGCTGCTGAATTTAACACCAATAGCATCGAAAAATTTATCAGAGAGCATCTTATTTATTTCGAGCCACACACTCATTTACTGCATAACAAAAGTGAATCATTGTTAAAGCAGATATTTGAAGTGATTCGTCAGAAATATGAAGACAGACAATCAAGCAAGGCCATTATAGAGTTCATTAATAATGATCCAGAGTTTCTTGATGATGTTGTGAGCCATGAAAAGGTACAAGAATTCTTACGTGAAATTAAACATATGTACCAATACAGTGCCAACGATGCTGATGGTAAAGCATTAATTAACAAGGCAGAAAGTCTGCTCGATAATTGCGGTAGGTTAATTATGATTACCCATTCTCAAGGAAACTTTTATGGAAACATGGCACTGAATCATATCTATTCAGATTACCGTTTTCGTAATGGCTACTCTATTCACGAATACCCTATGCTTGGCAATATGCAAATTGCTTCACCCGTTGATGTGCCTGGTGGTGCTATTTCACGTATCTATCCCAATATTATTGGGCACATCACCAATAAAAATGACTTGATTATGAGTCTAGTAAGAAATACCGTCGGCTCTGTTGCCGCCAACTATGAAAGTGACCCTATAAGAGGAGATTGGACGGGTCACGGGTTAGAGTTGTCTTACATAGGGTCAGAAGGGCAAGGCCTATATATTATGCATGCGCTTAATAATATTGCAGAAAACATGATTCCTTATCCTATGCATCAACAAGAAACCAATTTTAGTAGCACAGCTATCAGTGGTTATGGTTATTCGTTACTTAACTATTATCTAGATATTCAATTTACTGACAATTCAGTCTATCGATACAGCGAAGTTCCACCAGAAACCGCTGAATGGTTAACCGGAGCCGAAGCCAAAGGTGCCTATTTCAACACAAGCATTAGAAACAAATACAGCTACCAAAAGTTAGAGTAAGCCCGTTCTTCACATACTCAAAAGAGGGTCAGAGATTTAATAAGTGATGTGGTCGTACATGATTTGTAATGTTGATGTCATCGCTATTCTAAAGCTGCGCTATGCATGGCTTTGCTTTATAATTATGCCTTGTTTTATATTTCCTATTTGGAATGTGTTAGGCAGATAAAAGTCAGCATTTCATCGACCACAGGCACCTTTTAATGACATCTAAAACATGTGCAATTATCGACTACGGTATGGGCAATTTGCACTCGGTACGCGGTGCTTTAGCCGCCGTTGCCAAGAACAGCGACATTATTATTACTAGCGACCCAGCTGAAATTTTAAAAGCCGACCATATAGTGCTGCCCGGTGTGGGCGCGATGGGTGATTGCATGGGTGAGATTTTGCGTCTTGGCATCGACCAAGTCGTGCGTGAAGTCGTCAAAACTAAACCTTTATTAGGCATCTGTGTCGGCCAGCAAGCCATGCTCGAGCATAGCGAAGAAAGTGGCGGTGTCGATTGTTTAGGTTTGTTCGAAGGGCAGGTAAAGTTTTTTGGTCATGACCTGGAAGAAAACGGTGAACGATTAAAAGTACCGCACATGGGCTGGAATAACGTGACACAAATCGCCCATCCGCTTTGGCAAGGCATTGACAACAACAGCCGCTTTTACTTTGTTCACTCTTATTATGTTCAGGCTAACAACCGCTCCCAAGTCTACGGTAGCTGTCATTACGGTCTGGATTTTGATGTGGCGATAAGCCAAGACAATATTTTCGCCGTGCAATTTCACCCTGAAAAAAGCCATTCGGCAGGCTTGCAGTTGTTAAAAAACTTTTTAGCTTGGAATGGTGAAGGAGCCTAGTCATGCCATTAGCAAAACGCATTATCCCCTGTTTAGACGTTGACCAAGGCCGAGTGGTAAAAGGCGTTAACTTTGTCGGCATTCGTGATGCTGGCGACCCAGTTGAAATTGCCAAGCGCTATAACGACCAAGGCGCAGATGAACTGACCTTCTTAGACATCACCGCCAGTCATGAAGACCGTGGCACCACCGTCAATATGGTTGAAGCCATTGCTGAAAATATCTTTATTCCACTGACCGTCGGTGGCGGCATTCGCGAAATCGCCGACGTGCGTCGCATGCTAAATGCCGGCGCAGACAAAGTATCCATCAACTCTGCCGCCGTATTTAACCCTGACTTTGTAAAAGCAGCGTCCGACAAGTTTGGCGCACAGTGTATTGTGGTCGCCATTGATGCTAAGCAAGTTGGTGAAGGTCGTTGGGAGATCTACACCCACGGCGGGCGCAAACCGACCGGCATTGATGCCGTCGAATGGGCGGTAAAAATGGCAGAATACGGTGCCGGTGAAATCTTGCTAACCAGCATGGACAGAGACGGTGCCAAAATCGGCTTTGACTTAGGTGTTACCCGCGCCGTTTCTGATGCAGTGAATATTCCCGTGATCGCCTCAGGCGGCGTTGGCAATCTTGACCACTTAGTCGACGGCGTACTCAAAGGCCACGCCGATGCCGTGCTAGCTGCATCGATTTTCCATTTTGGCGAATATACTATTCAACAAGCGAAAGAACGTATGCGCGCGGCAGGCATAGAGGTAAGGCTCTAAGCCTGCCCTAGTCGTTACTCCACCGTCACGCTTTTAGCTAAGTTACGCGGTTGGTCGACATCGGTGCCTTTAAAAATGGCGACGTGGTAGCTCAACAGTTGCAGCGGTATTGAGTACACAATAGGCGCAATCAGCTCGTCACATTCTGGCATAGGCAATATTGTTAGGTTGTTTATCTGAAACACCGTAAACCAACCTTAATACAGATAGATTTTCTCTCCCTATACTCTCTTCTACCTAATGCACTTGGTATGATTTATCGATCTATACACTGTGCGCGAAAGGGTTAATAAATTTGCACATCAAGTCTAATGTAGAATGCTGATTTTAAGAGCCTTGTCTTGTATCTAAGAAAAGTCGTAGGTATTTTACGGCTCGCTTGCAAACAGGGATGGTTAATGAGTTGGTTGAATCTCTGTTTGTCTCATTACACAGGGAAAACTCATGAAGAATAGGTTCAGTATCTTTCGTACGATAGCGTGCTTTTGTTCACTAAATTAGCATGGCATATCAGAGGGTGAAAACCATTCAGCTTGCGGCGGCAGAAGGTCAGAAAATCTGGACGATTACGCAAGCGAACTTGGACATAGCGCTTGCCAATATCCAGTTAAGCAACGACATTAAAACCGACATCCGCAACTCAGTGTATGCAGGTAAAGAAGTCACCACGCATGAGCAGTCAGTGAATTTTTACGGTAAAACCTCAGCGGGCTACATCATCCTAGACCCAGCTACTGGGGCCGGGGCGTATATGATTAGTAGTGGAGAAAATGGTGGGGATATTACCTCAGGCTTTGCGGATGGTTTAACTTGGATAACACTAACTATTGGGCTGGCAGATACACTCAAGTCTGTTTTGCTTAAGTCGTCAGGGCCTGTAGGTTTGATAATGGGCTATCTGAATGTTATATCCTCAATAACCTCTTTAGGGGCAGCTTGTCAGAATGTAGCGGCATCAGCATTAATGGCAGTAGCAACGACTGCTATGTTTTTACTAGGAGCTTTATTGAGTTTACCCCCATTTGGCTTTATTGGGATTTTAGTATCTGTTGGGATCGCAATTGCAATGCATACAATCAGTTTTCAGCTTAATAGTGTTATTGCAAATGGATGTCGAGGTTAAATAATGGAAGTTGTCAGTATTGAATCAGTAAATTATCGCGCTAATGATTGTTTAACAGAAATTATTGTCGGAATGCTTTTTGGATTATTTAGCATGTTTTCATTTTTTGGGTTGTTCCCGCTGGATACGTTAATCTTTTTTCTTATCCCCAGTGTTTTTATCCTTGGCTGGGTTTTTATGAAGATTGATGTAACGCCAGAGAAGCTGAGTTTAAAAGCTGATTCATTTGAATATTATCGAGGAAAAAAAAGAATGTTTTCCCTAGATTCCAAAAGAGTTAGAAAAATATCTTGGGATGAAGGAGAGATAAGTCAAACCCTCTATGATAAAAGGCTGGTTGTTTATTTTATTGATGACTCGGAATGCTCATACCCTTACCGATATTTTAGTAATGGACAATTAAAAGAAATGGAAAAAAAGATAAATGAATATTGCTCAAATAAAACATAAAAATTGTCAGTCAAGATGGGCTACTGGCAACCCAACCGTGGTTGGAACACCTCACGCAATCAGCCGGTAGCAGGTGAATACCGAGCCATCGCACTGGACTTGCACGGCATCAGCGCCAGCCAGGCCGAACAGCTAAAGAACGATATGGAAAGCACCCAGCAAAAAATCAGCACGCAGGACTACACCAACCTAGGCAAACAACAGCTGGTCGGTGATCTACTCTATGCCACCATTCTCAGCTACTTCGCGCTGAACAATGTGCAAGATGCTATTTCCGCCAAGCAAGCCAATATGGTGACCTACAAAGCGCCGAGCTATGGCATTTTTAAAACTAACATCACCCCCATGTATTGGTTCGGTATTCCTCGTAATGTCAAGATCAGTGGCCTAACCATGGACGTAGATCGCATTACCCACCTACTGGCGCATAAAGATAATGACCACGAACAATGGGTAAATTACAACCGGGCATCAGGTGCAAGACTGTCAGCCATGGAGCACCTTGTTCCTGAACAGCTCTTCTCCACACCAGAAAACCCAGCACATGGCATTAGCGCCGTAAAAGCGATTCAACTTGCCGCCGCAGAAGGCCAGAAAATCTGGACGGTTAAGCAAGCTAACTTAGCTGTTGCATTAGCCAACATAACGTTGGATAACGACATCAAAAATGACATCCGCAATGCCGTAAACGCAGGCCAAGAAGTCACCACCCATGAGAAATTCGTGAATTTTTACGGCAAAACCTCAGCGGGCTACATCATCCTAGACCCCACCACCGGAGCGGGGGCGTATATGATTACTAGTGGGGAGAATGGAGGTGCAATTTTATCTGCTATTGGTGCCATCATGCTTTTCTTTACTGCTCTTCCTATTGTTTTGTTCGGTGGTGCGGCAATGATGGTGGCTTGGGCTATCCCTGTGCTCGTTTCCGTTGCTTTGATTCTGGGCGGGGTTTACTTAAATACAAAAGACTGGAGCTTAGAAGACTGGAAAGGATTTTGGGCTTGGGACGTAACTCAAGCAATATTGGTATTCAATTTGTTTTTGAAATCAGTGGCCATTGCAGCAGGTCTGGCACAAAGAACATATCTGTATATGCTATCTGCCATAAACTTTATACTTTCAAAACTTACAGGTGACTCGGAGCAATAAAATGGGGCTAGCAGAGCTAATTTGGAATAACGGAAATGTTTTATACCTAACCGTATTTTCGGTACTTTCGTATGCTTCTTTGTATTCTGTTTTTCTTAAATTTGCAGATAAGGTTATCAGTACGATAATCATTTTTTCCTTGTCTTCTTTTACAATTTTCTATTTCTTTGGGATAAAGTTTGTTTTTATAGCTTTTGCGTATCTAAATGTTTTTATTTTTGCATTTATCGTTTTGTCATTTTGGAACCCAAAGATAAAAGAAGGAAAGAGAAATCGGGGAATTTTATCAGTGTTAATTTTAGGTGTAGGAGTAGCTTTATATTTTTATAAATAATGCAATAGCCATCGGTAAGGTGTTAAGTAAGTTATGCCTAAAATAATATTGCTGATAGTAATCGGAGTTGTTCTTATTCTTTGGGGTAAGCATGGGTTAGATGTTGGTCATATTGTGGGGTTTAGTAGACATACAGGGCATGTTTATTTATCTGATAACCCTTTTAATTTTTATTTAAAAATTATTCTATGGCATTTCATTCCTGGAACTATTGCTATTTTGTACGCCTTGTTTTTAATCAGAAAAAAATGAGAGTTATTCCGATGAAAGCCAAGCTGAATCTGCTGGCTCATAAAGATAACGACCGTGAACAATGGGTAAACTATAACCGCGCCAGTGGCGCACGTTTAAGTGCGATGGAGCACTTAGTTCCTGAGCACAAAACAGCAGGAGCTGTTTTGCACAGCGAAGCTGCCCAGTGGGTGAACCACATGGATGTGGTGAATGAAATGTTTAGCACGGATGAAAACCCAGCACATGGCATTAGCGCCGTAAAAGCCATCCAACTTGCCGCCGCAGAAGGCCAGAAAATCTGGACGATTACCCAAGCCAACTTGGATATTGCCCTTACTAACATCCAGTTAAGCAACGATATAAAAACCGACATCCGTAATGCCGTAAACGCAGGCCAAGAAGTCACCACGCACGAGCGATCAGTAAGTTTTTACGGAAAAACCTCGGCGGGCTACATTATTCTGGATCCAACCACTGGCGCAGGGGCGTATATGATTACTAGTGGGGAGAATGGTGGGGATATATTAACCAATCTAGGAAGCTTCTTGAGCTCTTACTCATTATTTGTTGAGTCATATAAAATCACCAGTGCTGTTTTAGGGCCTTGGGTTGCCATCGCCTCACAAGTCGTCACAATGCTTACAATCATAAGCTCATGCCCTATGGATAAAGCTTATGACATGGTAATTGCAGTCACACTTTTATCTATTCTTACAATCCTTTTCTTGGGTATCGCATTTGCTTCGTTTGGAATATTTGCTGGTGCAATAGGTAGAATAGCCGCAACTTATTTAGCAAACAAAATGCAAGAAACAATTATAGAATCAGCAATGCAAAGAAAAGGATGTAATTAATGGTAGCGATTGCTCCGTTTTCGTCACCCGAAGCAGATGTATTTGTAGGAGTATTATTTTCTGCTATCGGGCTGACGCTATCACTTCGTTATCTTTTATATTTATATGGATTTTTTATTTTTAACAATAAAGACGCTAAAGATAAAATTATTACACAAAATAAAGATGGCACTTTTTCTTTGAATGAAAAAAAAGTATATCCTACGATATTTTCGGCTTACTATAATAATGATAATGATGATGCATTCAAAAAAAATTATTTAATAATGAAATCAAGGTCGTCTCAAAAGGAAAAAATTAAAATAATTAATATGGGAAAATATTACGTTGTTCAGAAAGGAGGTTTTAAAATATATCCAGTACTTTATATGTTATTGTCCTTCTCCATATCTTTTTTTGCATTTTATAGCTACATGATCTCAATATGAGAATTTTTAATGCGTCAGTGTTACATTCCCATTCCCAATAAAATGCTGGTCAGTGGTGGCAAAGTAACTCACTTTGAACTTGAACATGTATGGTAGAAGCATGGATAGACTACCTGCCCAACCGCTTCAGCTGCTTCGGCAACGCTATAGCCTTGATCTGTCACCAAGGACACAGCCTCTTCTTTGAACTCTTTCGAGTAGGTTTTATATTTACGAACTAGACTGAGTCTATAGTCTCTCATTGAAGTGTCCATTTGAATTAGACCAGAACACTGCGAGTTGGTATTTGGTATTTAGACAGATTGCTCATCTGTTAATTTTTCGCAAGGGCTTACTCAACCGTCACGCTTTTAGCTAAGTTACGCGGTTGGTCGACGTCGGTGCCTTTGATAATGGCGACGTGATAGCTCAACAGTTGCAGCGGTATTGAGTACACAATAGGCGCAATCAGCTCGTCACATTCTGGCATAGGCAAGATTGTTAGATTGCTTTGCTGTTCTATGGCGGCAGCGGTGCTGGCAAAAACAATCAATTCGCCACCCCTTGCACGTACTTCTTCAATGTTCGATTTTAGTTTTTCTAATAGTTCGTTATTCGGGGCGACCACGACTACGGGCATTTCAGCATCAATCAGCGCTAATGGGCCGTGTTTAAGTTCACCGGCGGCGTAGGCTTCAGCGTGAATGTAGGAAATCTCTTTAAGCTTGAGCGCCCCTTCCATGGCAATCGGATATTGCTCACCTCGCCCTAAGAACAACGCATGATGCTTTTCTGCAAAGCGCTCAGCCAAATGTTGAATTTCAGTGTTCATGGCCAAGGTTTCAGCAACCAAATTTGGGAGGCTAGTCAGTGCTTGGGCAATGCGTGCTAAAAGCTTGTCACTCATGTTTTGGGCTTTACCCAGTGCGGCGGTAAGCAATAAAAATGCGACTAACTGAGTCGTGAAGGCTTTGGTGGAGGCTACGCCAATTTCTGTGCCCGCACGGGTCAGCAGTATCATGTCAGACTCACGCACTAGGGAAGAGTCAGGCACATTACAAATACTCAACGTCTTTTGATAACCCAGTGTTTTAGCTAAGCGTAAGGCGGCTAAGGTATCGGCCGTTTCGCCACTTTGCGAGACAGTGACGAGCAACGAATTCGGGCGCACCACGCTTTTGCGATAACGAAACTCAGAAGCAATTTCTATGTTGCAGCTAATACCCACTAAGCCTTCGATCCAGTAGCGTGCCACCATACCGGCGTGATAACTGGTACCACAGGCGATGATTTGCACATGTTCGATACCGCTTAGGTCACCGACAAAATTGCTGTTAATTTGATGGTTAAACAAGCGCCCTTCTAGCGTATTGCTAATGGCTAGTGGCTGTTCGTAAATTTCTTTCATCATGTAATGACGAAATTCGCCTTTGTCACCGGCATCGTAGGTGGTTTGGCTTTCTTGAATAGGGCGTTCTACAACGTCTTCTTCGCTGTTAATAATGGTAACGCGTTCGCGTAGAATCTCGGCAACGTCGCCCTCTTCTAAAAATACAAATTTACGGGTGACAGGCAGTAGTGCTAATGGGTCTGAGGCAACAAAGTTCTCACCAATACCGAGGCCAATCACTAATGGGCTGCCTGAGCGTGCGACGACTAAGCGGTCGTTATGTTGGCAATCCAGCACCACCATGCCGTAAGCGCCGCGTAGCAGTTTTCGGGTAGTTGTTACCGCTTGCAGTAAGTTGTCGGAAGTTTTTAATTCACGCTCAACAAGGTGGGCAATTACCTCGGTGTCGGTTTGTGAGCTAAATACATAGCCTTGGCTTTGCAGCTCTTGGCGCAGGTGTTCATAGTTTTCAATAATGCCGTTATGCACCACGGCAATGTTGCCTGAAATATGTGGATGAGCGTTGGCTTCGCTGGGTTCGCCATGTGTCGCCCAGCGCGTATGAGCAATACCAGTACCACCGAGAACGGGCTTGTCTTTAATGGCCTCAGCTAAGGCTTGCACCTTGCCCATACGACGCACACGTTCTAGCTGTTGTTGGTCGTTGACTATGGCTAATCCGGCCGAATCATAACCTCGGTACTCTAAGCGCTTTAAACCTTCTAATAAAATATCGGCTATATCACGCTGCGCCACTGCTCCAACAATTCCACACATAGGTATTCCAAAGTTCGTTAGTGATTTTTATATCTGAGCGTGCAGCTCTTGTAAGTTATGCACCGATGAATTGTCACCTGACTCTAGTGCTTCGACTAAGGCCGCTGCGCCAGCCAAGGTCGTACTGCAATACACTTTTTGGCGCAAGGCACTGCGGCGAATTGAGGCAGAATCAACCAGCGCTTGCTGTCCTTCAGTGGTGTTGATCACTAAGCTGATTTCATTATTCTTAATGGCATCGACAATGTGCGGGCGGCCTTCGGTTACCTTGTTTACATGGGTAACAGCCAAGCCTGCGGCTTTTAATACCGCTAAGGTACCGGTGGTGCTCACGAGCTTAAACCCGAGTTTTAATAAGCTCTGAGCGATTGGAACCAGCGCTTCTTTGTCGGCATCACGCACCGAAATAAAAGCCGTGCCGCTGGTCGGGATCGGGCTGCCTGCGCCTAGTTGCGATTTGTAAAAGGCCTCGCCAAAAGTTTTACCCACGCCCATTACTTCACCGGTCGATTTCATTTCTGGCCCAAGCGTAGGGTCGACACCGGGGAATTTAGCAAAGGGAAATACAGCTTCTTTGACTGAAAAATACGGTGGAATAATTTCTTTGGTAAAGCCTAGCTCGTCTAGGGTTTTGCCCATCATCACTTTGGCGCCAATGGCGGCTAATGACGCACCTATTGCTTTAGAAACAAAGGGCACGGTACGTGAAGCACGAGGGTTTACTTCAATGATGTAAAGCTCGCCGTCTTGGTAGGCTAGTTGGGTATTCATCAAGCCGATAACGCCCAGCTCTTTGGCTATAACAGTCACTTGGCGGCGAATTTCATTAAGCGTTTTCTCAGACAAACTGTAGGCCGGTAGCGAACAGGCGGAGTCGCCGGAGTGAATCCCTGCTTGTTCGATGTGCTGCATGATGCCGCCAATCACGACTTGGTTGCCGTCGCTCACTAGGTCGACATCAATCTCGATGGAGCGATCAAGGAAGTGGTCGAGTAAAACGGGTGAGTCAGCAGATACCTTAACGGTTTCAGTTAAGTAGCGACGCAGCGAAGGCTCATCGCTGATAATTTCCATGGCACGGCCACCCAACACATAAGAAGGACGAACAACCAGCGGGTAACCCACTTCGCAGGCGGCAACTAGCGCTTCATCGGTAGTCACCACAGTAGCATTTTGTGGTTGTTTTAAACCCAGACGTTGAATCATTTGCTGGAAGCGTTTACGGTTTTCAGCGCGGTCAATGGCGTCCCGTATTGCACAATTACGCCCTTAGGGTTTTCTTTGTGCACAATTTCCAGCACATCTTCGAGGGTGACAGGCTCAAAATACAGGCGGTCGGAGGTGTCATAGTCGGTAGAGACAGTTTCAGGGTTGCAGTTGACCATAATGGCTTCAAACCCTTCTTCTTTAGCCGCTAAGGCAGCGTGCACACAGCAGTAATCAAACTCAATGCCTTGGCCAATGCGGTTAGGGCCGCCACCTAAGACAATGATTTTGTCTCGCTGGCTTGGGCGCGCTTCACACTCTTCTTCATAAGTGGAATACAAATAAGCGGTGTCGGTAGCAAACTCGGCCGAGCAAGTGTCCACCCGCTTGTACACAGGATGCAGACCAAGCTGGTGGCGGTGTTTGCGTACGGTGACTTCTTTTACACCCAATAACTGTGCCAATCGAGCATCGGCAAAGCCTTTACGCTTTAGTTTAAACAGCGTTTTAGCATCTAAGTTTTTCAAGCCCATTTGAGCCACTTGCTGCTCTAGCTGGATTAGCTCTTCAATCTGAATTAAATACCAAGGGTCAATGCCGCTGTAACTAAAAATTTCTTCGCGGCTAAAGCCCGCACGAATGGCGTCGGCTAAGTACCAAATACGGTCAGCGCCCGGCGTTTTTAGTTCGTAAATCAGCTTATCTTTGCTGCTGGCTAGGGTGATATCCAGCTTAGGCTCAAGGCCACAAACCCCAACTTCCAAGCCGCGTAAGGCTTTCTGTAAAGACTCTTGGAAAGTACGACCAATGGCCATCACTTCACCGACCGATTTCATCTGCGTGGTCAGGCGAGCATCGGCTTGCGGGAATTTTTCAAAGGTAAAGCGTGGAATCTTAGTAACTACGTAGTCGATGGATGGCTCAAACGAGGCCGGTGTTTGGCCGCCAGTGATGTCGTTTTTCAGCTCTTTTAGGGTGTAGCCTACCGCTAGCTTGGCAGCGATTTTTGCGATGGGGAAGCCGGTTGCCTTAGAAGCGAGTGCCGATGAACGTGAAACCCTTGGGTTCATTTCAATCACGACCATGCGGCCATCCACGGGGTTGATGCCAAATTGTACATTCGAGCCGCCGGTTTCTACACCAATCTCGCGTAGTACCGCGATGCTGGCGTTACGCATGATTTGATATTCTTTATCGCTCAGCGTTTGCGCTGGTGCCACGGTGATAGAATCGCCTGTATGCACGCCCATAGGATCAAAGTTTTCGATGGCGCAGACGATAATGCAGTTATCGGCTTTGTCGCGTACTACTTCCATTTCGTACTCTTTCCAACCAATCAGAGACTCATCAATAAGCAGTTCATGGGTAGGCGACATTTCTAAGCCACGCTGGCAGATTTCTTCGAATTCGTCGCGGTTGTAGGCAATACCACCGCCTGAGCCACCCATGGTAAAGGAGGGGCGAATAATGCAGGGAAAGCCTAACGATTGTTGTACGGTCCAAGCGTCCTCCATGCTGCGAGCAATGCCCGAGCGCGGACTTGCCAAGCCAATATTGTTCATGGCTTCGATAAAGCGTTCACGGTCTTCGGCTTTGTCGATGGTGTCAGCGTTAGCGCCAATCATTTCCACCCCAAATTTTTCTAGTACGCCGGCACTTTCAAGTTCTAACGTACAGTTCAATGCAACTTGGCCGCCCATGGTCGGCAACACCGCATCGGGGCGTTCTTTCTCGATGATTTTGCTGACCGCTTCAAGAGTGATCGGCTCAATATAAGTCGCATCCGCCATGGCTGGGTCAGTCATGATGGTGGCTGGGTTTGAGTTCACTAAGATGACCCGGTAGCCTTCTTCGCGTAAGGCTTTACAGGCTTGTGCGCCAGAGTAGTCAAACTCACAGGCCTGACCAATCACAATGGGGCCCGCGCCAATGATTAAGATGCTTTTTATATCAGTACGTTTTGGCATGCTGTTACCTCAGTGTGCTTTGTGGCTGGTCATCAGCGAAATAAATTGGTCGAACAGGGCTGCAGCATCGCTAGGGCCAGGGCTGGCTTCAGGGTGACCTTGAAAGCTGAAGGCAGGTTTATCGGTACGAGCTATGCCTTGTATGCTTTGATCAAACAGAGAGCGGTGGGTCACTTTTAGGATGCTGGGCAAGTTGTCAGCATCGACCGCAAAGCCATGGTTTTGAGAAGTAATCATTACTGAGTCAGCACCGATATCCAGTACCGGATGGTTAGCGCCATGATGGCCTTGTTTCATTTTGAAGGTCGAGCCGCCGCTAGCAAGTGCTAAGAGTTGGTGCCCTAAGCAGATACCAAAAATAGGTAGGTTGTTGTCTAACAGGGTTTGAATGGCAGTAATGGCGTAGTCACAAGGGGCAGGGTCGCCTGGCCCGTTGGATAGAAACACACCATCAGGGCTCATCGCCAATACGTCGCTGGCGGGAGTTTGTGCCGGCACGACGGTGACATCACAGCCACGGTCAACCAGCATGCGTAAAATATTGTGTTTGATGCCAAAATCATAGGCTACTACTTTAAACTTAGTTTCTTTTAAAGGTTGGAAGCCTTTACCCAGTTCCCAGCTGCCTTTGTTCCAAGAGTAAGGTGTTTTGGTGCTGACCACTTTGGCCAAGTCCATATCCTTCAAGCCCACAAAGCTTTTGGCTGCCGTTAAAGCGTCGGCTTCATTGGCATTGTCACCGGCCATAATGGCACCGCTTAAGCTGCCTTTTTCACGCAGAATATGCGTTAGGCGGCGAGTGTCGATATCGGCAATGCCTACTATTTTGTTACTGCTTAAATAGTCACCCAAGGACTGTTCGCTGCGAAAGTTGCTGGCCAATAAAGGTAAGTCACGAATGATAAGTCCAGCGGCCCAGATATGGTCGCTTTCTGCGTCTTCGGCATTAGTGCCGTAGTTGCCAATATGAGGGTAAGTAAGAGTGATGAGTTGTTTACAGTAGGACGGGTCGGTAAGGATTTCTTGATATCCGGTCATGGCAGTGTTGAATACCACTTCCCCAGTTGACAGACCTGCGGCACCGATACTGGTGCCTACAAAGATGCTGCCGTCCTCAAGTGCAAGAATGGCGGGCGTAGACAAGGTAGTTTCCTCGGATTAATGAATGGGCGTAGGCAGGCGTTAAGAGTGTGAATGTCGGTAAGTGTTCTTGCTGCATTCACGTAAAAATCTCAGCGTTACCTAGTTAACCTAAGTGGTAACCGAAAAAATTATATGAGCAGAATTTTTGAGTGTCTAACAAAAAAAGCCAATTCATAGGCTGTTTTTCCAACTATTTAACAAAATGCGACATGCTGGTGCATGATCGAAACCCTATGCACTAAAATGAGGAATAAAATAAATAAAAACGCTGGTAAGCCTAGGTTTTATGCGGTTTTCTGTTCTGGCACAAAGGTTGCAAAACCCCTTTGGTTACTCACTAACTTTAGAGGTTTCTATGCCAAACAACACACAAGAGCTTATTCAGAAGCATCAGGCACAATGGGTCGATTTACGCTTCACCGACACCTTAGGTAAAGAGCATCATGTCACTTTTCCTGCTGATACCATCGATGCCGACAGCTTTAGCGAAGGTAAGATGTTTGATGGCTCTTCTATTCATGGTTGGAAAGGTATTGAAGCCTCGGATATGACTTTACTGCCGGATGACTCAACCGCTGTGTTCGATCCCTTTGCCGACCACCCCACTATTATAGTGCGCTGCGATGTAGTTGAGCCCACCACTATGACTGGCTACGACCGTGATCCACGCTCTATCGCCCACCGCGCTGAAGAGTACTTAAAATCGACCGGTATTGCAGATACCGCTTTCTTTGGCCCTGAACCTGAGTTTTTTGTTTTTGACTCGGTAGAATGGCAGAACGACATGAACAAAGTGAATTTAGAAATTCACAGTGACGAAGGTGCATGGTCATCGTCTGGTTTAACAGAAGGTAAAAACACTGGTCACCGCCCGCGCGTAAAAGGAGGTTACTTCCCAGTGCCACCAGTGGATTCATTGCAAGCTGTGCGCGCCGATATGTGTGTGGCGATGCAATCTGTTGGCCTTAAAATTGAAGTACACCATCATGAAGTTGCCAACGCTGGTCAGTGTGAAATCGGTGTTGCTTTTAACACCTTGGTTAAAAAAGCCGACGAAGTTCAGCTCTTAAAATACTGTGTGCATAATGTGGCGCACGCGCACAATAAAACCGCGACCTTTATGCCTAAACCCTTAGTGGGCGATAACGGCTCGGGTATGCATATTCATATGTCTCTGGCTAAAAAAGGCGTTAACCTATTTGCAGGTGACAGCTATGCCGGCTTATCGCCAACGGCGCTCTATTATATTGGTGGCATTATTAAACACGCTAAAGCGCTTAATGCTTTAACCAACCCTAGTATTAACTCGTACAAACGCTTGGTGCCCGGTTTTGAAGCGCCCGTAATGTTGGCTTATTCCGCACGTAACCGCAGTGCCTCGATTCGAGTGCCTTATGTGGCGAACCCTAAAGGTAAGCGTATTGAGTGTCGTTTTCCTGACCCGACTGCTAACCCTTACTTAGCCTTTTCGGCTTTGTTAATGGCGGGTATCGACGGCATTATTAACAAGATTGATCCGGGTGATGCTATGGATAAAAACCTCTATGACTTGCCCGCTGAAGAAAGTAGAAATATACCGCAGGTAGCGCATGGCTTAGACGTTGCCTTGGATGCATTGCGTGATGATATGCAGTTCCTACTTGCTGGTGGAGTGTTCAGCAAAGATATGCTGGATGCCTATATCAATTGTAAAATGGATGAAGTTACCCGCTACCGTCAATCGGTGCATCCAATTGAATTTGATATGTACTACAGCCTGTATTGAAATATTCCCATGATACTGCCAGCTCCTTGTTGGAGCAGTTAAGTACAGCGGTGTTGCTATTGGATGAGAAGCTTTGTGTGCTTTATGCCAACAGCGCCGCTGAACAACTGCTGGCAACCAGCCGCACCTATTTAAGCGGCCAATCTATTAAGTTGTTTCATTGGCAGGACGAATCTTCCCTCGATGCGCTCTCCAGCGCACTGGCGGATAAGTGTTCTTATACCCGCAGAGAAGTGCGCTTATACCTGCCCTACAATGAACAGATCATTACCTTAGACTACACGGCTACGCCTAATGCTCAGGGAACAGAGCTGCTTTTAGAGCTAATCTCACAAGACTATTCTTTGCGCAGAAGCCGAGAAGATAACTTGTTCACCACCAACCAAGCCACGCAAGCCTTGGTGCTAGGTATGGCGCATGAAGTGCGTAATCCTCTGGGTGGCATACGCGGTGCGGCTCAGTTGCTGGCGCGAGTGAAGTCGATAGGCTGAGTTATTTGGTTGAGCGCATGCTTGGCTCGCACCGAATGCTGGACTTAAAACCGATTAACATTCATCAAGTGTTAGAGCGGGTGTATTCAATACTTAAAGCCGAAATGGCTGAAGAAATTACCTTTGTGCGTGACTACGATCCAAGTTTGCCAGAGGTAACTGCCGATTTAGACCAACTAATTCAAGTAGTACTTAATATTGCCCGTAATGCTGCCCAAGCCTTATTAGAAAACCCTAGCCATGAAAAGCCGAAAATAAGCTTCAGAACGCGGGTGCTACGCCAGTTTACTATAGGCGATACACGTCATCGTATGGTGTGCTTAGTCGAAATTGAAGACAACGGCCCAGGCATTGAGCAGCCATTACAAGAAATGCTGTTTTACCCAATGGTGACCGGCAGAGCCGAAGGTACAGGGCTTGGTTTACCCATTGCTCAAGCGATTATGCAACAGCATAAAGGCCTCATTGAGTGCTTTAGCCAACCGCAACAAACCATTTTTCGTATTTTGATTCCCATTCAACCACCTAAGCCAGACTAGGAGAGTACATGAGCGGTAAGCTAATCTGGATTGTAGATGATGATAAATCCATTCGCTGGGTGTTAGAGCGTACTCTGCAGCAAGCGGGCTTTAGTACCCGAGTATTTATTAATGCAGAAACTGCCTTAGCGGCCCTGCGTGAAAAAACACCCACCATATTAATGACCGATATTCGTATGCCCGGCATGGACGGTTTGGCGTTACTGACTGAAATACAAGCGCATTACCCTGAGTTACCGGTGATCTTAATGACGGCCCATGCCGACTTAGACAGCGCTGTAAAGTCGTACCAAGGCGGTGCATTTGAATACTTACCCAAGCCCTTTGATTTAGACGAAGTGGTTGAATTAGTGAATAGAGCCTTGGCGCGTAGTCAAGAAAAGCCCGCACTCACTCAAGCCACATTAGACGACGGTTTTATTACGGGCGAAGCCCCTGCCATGCAAGAGGTGTTTCGCATTATTGGTAGGCTTTCGCACTCTAATATGACGGTGCTTATTCAGGGTGAATCCGGCACTGGTAAAGAGCGAGTGGCGGCTGCACTGCACCGTCATAGCCCACGCGCAGATCAGCCTTTTATCGCATTAAATATGGCAGCAATTCCTAAAGACTTGATTGAATCGGAACTGTTCGGCCATGAGAAGGGCGCCTTTACCGGTGCTGCTAGTGCGCGTGCTGGGCGCTTTGAGCAAGCCGATGGCGGTACTTTATTTCTTGATGAAATAGGCGATATGCCCCTAGAAGCACAAACTAGGCTGCTACGGGTGTTATCCGATGGCATGTTCTTTCGTGTTGGTGGGCATACCCCAGCGCATGTGGATGTCCGCATTATTGCTGCCACGCACAGAGACCTTGAAGCGCAAGTGCAAAGTGGAGAATTTAGAGAAGATTTGTTCCACCGTTTAAATGTAGTGCGCTTACATTTGCCCCGACTCAGTGAACGCAGAGAAGACATTCCTAAACTAGCTGCGCATTTTCTGCAGCAAGCGGCACAAGAAATGAATGTTGAAACAAGAGTACTCAGCCCTGAAGCCAGCGCCTTCTTGGTTAGGCAAGATTGGCCCGGTAACGTACGCCAGCTAGAAAACGTATGTCGTTGGTTAACCGTTATGTCGGTCAGTCGTGAAATATTACTGAGCGATCTACCCGCAGATATGTTGCACAGCAAAGTAGTGCAGGACAAAGAAGCAAGCGACTGGCAGCAGGCCTTACGTCAATGGGCAGATGGCGCTTTGCAAGAAGGCGCAAGTAATCTGCTGGATGAAGCCACACCAGTATTTGAGCGAATTTTACTGGAAGCTGCTTTAGAACATGCCGCTGGTCGTCGTGGTGATGCCGCCGCATTACTGGGTTGGGGGCGCAATACTTTAACGCGTAAACTGAAAGAATTAGGCGTTGCAGAAAAGTAACGCTTAAAGTTATGCGCCAACTTGAACCAGCATGCACTTTTATAGTGCATTAATCCTCATAAATTACTACGAAAAGCCTTAGCATTCCCCGCTAAGGCGCATTAACACTCACTTCTTATAAGTTGGCCTAAGCCTTGCAAAAGCACCAAAGAGCTTTAAGCAATTTATTATTAGAAGTGGAGCACAAGTATGACGAGTTTTCAGTCTGCTAATACCGAACCAATGGCCAGCCTAGAAGAAATTCAAGCGGCTCACCAATCTGGCATGTACGCCAAAGCAGAACATGACGCTTGCGGCGTGGGTTTCGTGGTTCATATTAAAGGACATAAGTCACATAAAATTGTGCAGCAAGGGTTAGAGATCCTAAAGAATATTGACCATCGTGGTGCCGTAGGCGCCGACCCATTGATGGGTGATGGCGCAGGGCTGCTAACGCAAATCCCTGATGCGTTCTATCGTGCCGAAATGGCAAAGCAAGGCGTTACCTTACCTCACTTAGGCGATTACGGCGTGGGCATGGTGTTCTTACCGAAAGAGCCTGCGTCGCGTCAAGCCTGTGAGCGTGAGTTAGAGCGCGCCGTGCTTGCAGAGAAACAAGTGGTTCTAGGCTGGAGAGACGTGCCAGTGAATCACGACATGCTGATGTCAGACAACGTGCGCGACAGCGAGCCCGTAATTCGTCAAATATTTATTGGCCGTGGTAGCGATATCCTCGTGCCGGATGCCTTAGAGCGTAAGCTTTTTGTGATTCGTAAAATGGCGTCCGCTAACATTACCCGCCTGCAATTAACCCATGGCCACGAATACTACGTACCGAGCATGTCTTGTCGTACCGTTATTTATAAAGGACTGCTGTTGGCTAATCAGGTCGGTGAGTACTTTCTCGACCTACAAGATGAACGTTTTATTTCAGCTATGGCATTAGTGCATCAGCGCTTTTCCACCAATACCTTCCCTTCTTGGCCGCTGGCTCACCCTTATAGAATGGTGGCGCATAACGGTGAAATTAACACGGTTAAAGGCAACTTCAATTGGATGCGTGCCCGTGAAGGCATGATGCAATCGCCAGTATTAGGTGATGATTTAAAGAAACTGTACCCCATTAGCATGGATGGTCAATCCGATACCGCCACCTTTGATAACACCTTAGAATTACTGGTCATGGCGGGCTACCCGTTAGCGCAAGCAGCCATGATGATGATTCCTGAAGCTTGGGAAAACCACAGCACTATGGATGAACGTCGTCGCGCATTTTATGAATATCATGCTGCCATGTTAGAACCTTGGGATGGCCCTGCTGCCATGATATTTACCGATGGTCGCCAAATTGGTGCCACCCTAGACCGTAATGGTCTGCGCCCTGCCCGTTTTGTGGTTACAGACGATGACATAGTGGTGAAGATGAAGAGCTAAAGCAGCAGTTTTCTGCGGCTAAGCCTTATCGTCAGTGGATTGATAACCTGCGTGTTGGCTTAGATGGCTTAGCGCAAGATGAAGTATTCCCTCCTACTCATCCACCGCTACCGTTTAAAGAGACGTTGTTGGCTCGCCAGCAAGCCTTTGGTTACAGCCAGGAAGACATTAAATTTCAGTTGCTGCCAATGGGTTTGGATGGCCAAGAAGCCATCAGTTCTATGGGCAACGATGCCCCTTTAGCGGTGTTGTCAGCAAAAAATAAATCCTTATACAGCTATTTTCGCCAGCTGTTTGCGCAGGTAACTAACCCACCCATCGACCCTATTCGTGAAGACGTGGTGATGTCGTTGGTGTCCTTTCTTGGGCCACGCCCGAACCTGCTAGATATCAATGCGGTTAACCCACCCATTCGCTTAGAGCTGTCGCAGCCTATTTTGGATGCAGAGCAGATGGCGCGTTTGCGTAATATCGGTGGCTGCGCTGGTAGCAAGTTTCATAGCTGTGAAATTGATATTACCTACCCTGTTGCTTGGGGCAAACAAGGCTTAGAAGCGCGTTTAGCGCTCTTGTGTTCAGAGGCAGTAGAAAACATTCGCTCAGGTTGTAATGTTTTGGTGTTAAGCGACCGTCTTGTTGACCGTGAACAAATAGCTATTCCAACTCTATTAGCTTTATCGGCCATTCATCAGCACTTAGTGCGTAAAGGTTTACGTACCTCAGTTGGCCTTGTGGTTGAAACCGGCAGTGCCCGTGAAGTACACCACTTCGCTGCATTAGCTGGTTATGGCGCAGAAGCTATTTACCCTTACCTAGCCCTAGAAACCCTTGCCGAGTTGGCACCTGAAATAGGCTTAAGTGCGGAAGTAGCACAAGCACACTTTATTAAGGCCATAGGCAAAGGCTTATCAAAAGTCATGTCGAAAATGGGTATTAGTACTTATATGTCTTATTGCGGCGCACAGATTTTTGAAGCCGTCGGCTTAGGCGAAGCGCTTATCCAAAAGTACTTCAACGGCACGGCATCATTGGTCGGAGGCTTGGATATCTTTGACTTAGCGGAAGAAGAACTGCGTAATCACCAACGAGTGTTTAGCGGTGAGAAAACCCTAGAAGATGACTTAGACGTAGGTGGTGAATACGCGTGGAGAGTACGCGGAGAAGAGCATATGTGGACACCCGATGCGATTGCCAAACTACAACACAGCTCACGCTCAGGTAAATACGAAACCTTTGAAGAGTACGCTGCCTTAATTAACGAACAAACCAAACGTCATATGACCTTACGTGGCCTGTTCGAATTTAAAACAGACCCTAACGGTGGTATTGATTTAAGCGAAGTAGAACCTGCACAAGACATAGTAAAACGCTTTGTTACAGGCGCTATGTCGCTAGGCTCAATCTCGACCGAAGCGCATGTAAATTTAGCCATTGCCATGAACCGTATCGGCGGTAAAAGTAACACCGGTGAAGGTGGTGAAGACCAAGCTCGATATCGTAAAGAGCTACAAGGTGAGAAAACCAAAGCCGGAACGAAATTAAGCGACCTGATTGGCCAAGACTTTATTGAAGTCGACTACAGCCTAAAAGAAGGCGACAGTCTACGTTCGCGAATCAAACAGGTGGCTTCAGGGCGTTTTGGCGTCACGACAGAATACCTAACCTCAGCCGATCAAATTCAAATCAAAATGGCGCAGGGCGCAAAACCTGGCGAGGGCGGTCAATTACCTGGTGGTAAGGTCACTCCGTATATTGCGCGACTGCGTCATAGTGTGCCGGGTGTGGGCTTGATTTCACCACCACCTCACCATGATATTTACTCGATCGAAGACTTAGCCCAGCTGATTCATGATTTAAAAAATGTGAATGCCAGCGCCGATATCTCTGTAAAACTGGTATCAGAAGTGGGTGTCGGCACCATTGCCGCCGGTGTGGCAAAAGCCAAAGCCGACCATATTGTGATTGCCGGTCATGACGGTGGCACCGGTGCAGCGCCACTAAACTCCCTTAAGCATGCCGGTACACCTTGGGAGTTAGGTCTCGCTGAAACTCAGCAAACCTTAGTGTTGAACCGCTTGCGTGGACGCGTACGTCTGCAAGCCGACGGTCAAATTAAAACCGGACGTGATGTGGTCGTGGCAGCACTGTTAGGCGCCGATGAGTTTGGTTTTGCCACTGCACCGCTGGTGGCTTCTGGCTGCATTATGATGCGTAAGTGTCACTTAAACACCTGTCCTACCGGTATTGCTACACAAGACCCAGGACTGCGTAAGCGCTTTGCGGGGAAGCCAGAAGACGTGGTTAATTACTTCTTCTTCGTGGCAGAAGAAGCCCGTCGCATCATGGCTAAACTTGGAATTCGTACTATGGATGAGCTGATTGGCCGTGCCGACTTATTGGATACGCGCCAAGGCATTGAGCATTGGAAAGCGCAGGGCTTAGATTTTAGCCGCATCTTTACCTTGCCGACGGCGCCTGCCTCGGTACCGCGTTTGCATACCAGCGAACAAGACCATGAATTAGACCAAGCCTTAGATCAACAGCTTATCGCTAAAGCCGCTTCTGCATTGGAGAAAGGCGATTGTGTGAGCTTTAGCATGCAGGTTAAGAACATTCACCGCTCTGTCGGAGCTATGTTGTCGGGCGCTTTAATTAAACGCTTCCCCGACGGCTTAGATGATGACTCTTTGCAGGTAAATTTTACCGGCACTGGTGGCCAAAGTTTCGCGGCTTTCTTAGTCAAAGGCATCACCTTTAACCTTGTGGGTGAAGCCAACGACTACACCGGTAAAGGCATGTCGGGCGGTCGCTTAATAGTACGCCCAAGTCCCAACTTTAAAGGCGCAGCGGCTAATAACATCATTGTCGGCAACACCGTACTGTATGGTGCAACTTCGGGTGAAGCCTTCTTTGCCGGTGTCGCCGGAGAGCGTTTCGCGGTGCGTTTGTCAGGTGCTTGCACGGTGGTAGAAGGCACTGGTGATCACGGTTGTGAATATATGACTGGCGGTACAGTGGTTGTCTTAGGCGAAACTGGACGTAACTTTGCCGCAGGGATGAGTGGTGGTGTGGCCTTTGTCTACGATAAAGATGGGCAATTTGCCAACCGCTGTAATACCGAGCAAGTAACGCTCGACCCTGTGTTAACCGCACAAGAACAACTTGCTGCAGGCGTAGTGACTCATGGCGACTACGCCGATGAAGTCTTGCTGCAAGGATTATTAGAAGATCATGTACGTTTTACCGGCTCAGAGCGTGCACGCACTATTTTGGCGGATTGGAAGAATAGCCGTACTCGCTTTGTAAAAGTGTTTCCAAATGAATATCGCCAAGCGCTAGAACAACTGGCAGCTCAAGACATTGAAGCAACCCAGCTGATTACTAGCGTTTAAGAAGGAGAACAATATGGGTAAAACGACAGGCTTTTTAGAATTCGACCGCATCGAACCAACTTACGAAGCGGTAGAGAATCGGGTGAAACATTACCAAGAATTCACGCATAACCTCACGACTGAGCAGGCGCAGCAACAAGGCGCTCGCTGTATGGATTGTGGTGTTCCTTTTTGTCATCAGGGTTGCCCTGTAAATAATATCATTCCTGATTTTAACGACTTGGTGTTCCGTAACGACTGGGCTAAGGCCAGCCAAGTGCTGCACAGCACTAATAACTTCCCTGAGTTTACCGGGCGTGTGTGCCCTGCGCCTTGTGAAGCCGCATGTACGTTAAATATTAACAGCGACCCAGTGGGCATTAAGTCCATTGAACACGCCATTGTTGACCGTGCCTTTGACGAGAACTGGTTACCCCCTCAAGTGGCGACCGCTAACACCGGTAAAAAGATTGCTATTGTCGGCTCAGGCCCTGCCGGTATGGCGGCGGCTCAGCAATTAGCGCGCGCAGGTCATGCGGTAACTTTGTTTGAAAAGAACGATCAGGTGGGCGGCTTGCTACGCTTTGGTATCCCCGACTTTAAATTGGATAAAACCATTATTGACCGTCGCTTAGAGCAAATGCGAGCTGAGGGGGTAGAGGTTCGTACCAATACCCTGATTGGTAATTTCCCCAACGATAACAAAGTTACCAACTGGGCAACCACTCAGTTAAGTGCAGAATTTGTATTAGCCGAATTTGATGCCGTGTTGCTTACCGGCGGCGCTGAACAATCGCGTGATTTACCAGCACCGGGCCGTGATTTAGACGGCGTGCATTTTGCGATGGAATATCTACCTCAGCAAAACCGAGTGAATGCCGGTATGGCGGTAGAAGGTCAAATCAGAGCCGAAGGTAAGCACGTGATTGTGATTGGCGGGGGCGATACCGGTTCAGACTGCGTTGGTACTTCCAACCGTCAAGGGGCGTTGTCTGTCGTGCAATTTGAAGTTAACCCCATTCCACCCGAGCAAGAAGACAAAGCGCTGACTTGGCCTTACTGGCCATACAAGTTACGCACTTCATCAAGCCATGTAGAAGGTTGTGAACGTGAGTTTTCCATTGCGACTAAAGAATTTGTCGGTGAAAACGGCAAAGTAACGGGCCTAAAAACCGCGCGCGTAGAAAAGCAGGCTAATGGTCAGTACCTAGAGTTAATCGGTACCGAGCAAATTTGGCCGGTGGATTTAGTACTTCTAGCGATGGGCTTTACCAGCCCTGTTGCAAGTGTACTGGACAGCTTCGGCGTGAATAAAAGTGCGCGCGGTAATGCCGATGCCAGCGAAGATGAACAAGGCGGCTACGCCACCAATGTGCCAAAAGTATTTGCGGCCGGCGATATGCGCCGCGGACAGTCGTTGGTGGTCTGGGCGATTCGTGAAGGGCGTCAAGCGGCATGCGCCATTGATGAGTATTTAATGGGCGAGACACAGTTACCACGCTAGGAGCTACTTACGTGGTCAGTGCTTTGTTGAAGGTTGGCTAGGCGCTGGGAGCCGAGAGTCTGGAGCTGCCGTTGGCGTTGGCGTTGGGTGTTGGCGGAGCAGACCGTAGCTGGCAGGGATGCCAGCTTCGAGCCTATAGGGACATATTCACGGCGAGTCTGCGAGGCTAATACCCAACCCAACCCAACCACCCAGCACAACACAACACAGAGCTACATATTAAACCGCGTTAAGCGTTCTGCGCTTCGCGCTAAGCGGACAAGTTATGATTCAAATAAACGAGCATTACCAAAAACTAAAAGCCAGCTACTTGTTTGCTGATATCAGCAAACGTGTACAAGCGTTTCAAGCCGCAAACCCTAGTAAAGAAGTGATTCGCTTAGGCATTGGCGACGTTACTGAACCTTTACCAAATGCCTGTATTCAAGCCATGCACAAAGCGGTTGATGAGCTTACTAACGCGCAGTCTTTTCGTGGTTATGGCCCAGAGCAAGGCTACGATTTCTTACGTGAGACCATAGCCAAACACGATTTCCAAGCACGAGGAGCGGCCATTACCGCCGATGAAATCTTTGTCAGCGATGGCTCAAAATGTGATGTAGGTAATATTCAAGAGATTTTCTCCACCCGTGCGCGTTTAGCCATCCCCGACCCGGTGTACCCTGTGTATGTTGATACCAACGTGATGGCAGGCCGCACCGGTATAAACCAAGATGATCGTTACCAAGGCATAGAGTATTTAGACTCCACCGCTGCAAACAACTATGTGCCTGAGCTGCCAACCCAAGATGTTGATTTGATTTATCTGTGCTTCCCTAATAACCCAACCGGTGCTTGCGCCACCCATGAGCAGCTACAAGCATGGGTCAATTACGCCCGTACGCACAAGGCCATTATTTTATTCGATGCGGCTTATGAAGCCTTTATTCAAGATCCTAATATCCCTCGTAGTATTTATGAAATAGAAGGCGCACAAGAAGTTGCCATTGAGTTTCGTAGTTTCTCTAAAACCGCAGGCTTTACCGGTGTGCGTTGTG
>SMEQ01000106.1_pt1 | contig 26356 bp, 19 predicted proteins | sample 2456281 | NCBI WGS metagenome assembly SMEQ01 (sample SAMN10132596, study PRJNA489261) | soil metagenome | isolation source: day1 antibiotic-loamy sand soil ammended with raw manure from dairy cow... | place: USA | collected 2015-04-01
GGCTGTTATTGCAGTAACATCTTTTATAATTCCGGCCTCTTTCCAAGCTTGAAACTGAAAGAAGTTTGCTTCGGAATGACCTTGATTTCCCATTTGAGTAACTACATTTTTGTTCTTTTGGGCAGAGCGAATCATCAATTCAACTTCGTGGAAAGTACGAGCCATAGGTTTTTCAACAAACACATGCTTATTTAAAGACATGGCAAGCATGCAAGCAGGAAAGTGAGAAAAATCAGGGGTAGAAACAGCAACAGCATCTATTTCGTTTCCCATTTTATCAAACATTTCTCGGAAATCCTTAAAACGTTTTGCTTTGGGATATTTGCCTAACGCAGGTTGAGTATGTTCTGCATTTAAATCTACATCACACAAAGCAACAACATTTACAAGTCCGGTTTTATCAAACTCTCTTATAATATCCCACCCTCGGTTACCAATACCAATAAAAGCAACGTTTACTTTATTGCCTGAACTCATTATTCTACTGTAACTTGCGGCATTGGTTTTTGATGAAAACCCACTAAAAGCCAAACCGGCTGAAGCTAAGGCTGCGTTTCGAAGAAACTCTCTACGTGTTGACATATTCTACCTTTTTAAATTATACTAGATTTATATTATTTAAGCGTTATTGCAAATATACAATTTATATTTAAAACTTACAGAGATTATCAATTTGTTATACTTAAAAGAAAAAAATGCCTCAAACAGTAGTTTCTTCTCCGCTTATTGTTATTTTTGTAATTGAATAAATTAAAACACTTAGAATAGACTTAAATATATCCATTTGTGAATATCATAAAAAGAAGATTCAACTTCATAACTCTGTTTTTTATTGCAACCACTATACTGCTTGCTATACTACTTGTGTCTGTCAACTTCTCTAAAGAAAAGGAACTTGGATACGACAGTACAGCCGTGCTCAATAGAGTTGTGCCCATACAAGAGTTGGCATTGATAAAGTACAACTACTCTGGTGTGATAGGGTATAAAGACTTTGTGAAAATACTCAAAATAAATGTTCCTCTAACAGAAAAATCTTTTCTCTTGAAATACAATGGCTATATCAAAGCTGGTGTAGATTTTGAGAACATGAAGGTAGAGGTTTCGGGCAAAGATGTACACATCTCTTTGCCAAGAGCAAGAATATTGGATACCTTGATTGATGAAAAGTCCATTAAGGTATACAATGAAAGTATGAATGCATTCAACCCACTTACCATTGCTGACTACAACAAAGCCATTGTGAAAGAAAAAGACACCATGGTGAACGATGCTATATCTCAAGGTATACTGAAAGATGCCACCAAGCAAGCCGAAGTAGTGCTAACATCTATAATGAAGGATATGGGGTTTGAGAATATAAAAATTACACAAGAAATTAGAATACCAAGACCTAACTAAAATAAAACTTACAAATAAACATTCATCATGAAATTTACAACAAAGCTATTGATTTTCTGGGCATCTGTTTTTTTGATTTTTCTATCAGGTATTGTCTTTGTTATGACAGTATTCTGGGGAATGCATTTTAACTTTTGGCATTTGCTAGTAGCATTTATAATTAATGGAGTAATTCCACCTGCAATAATCACATCTTTCTTCTATAACAGATTAGAATACATGGAGTCCGAGATTGATACTCCACCTAAATTTAAAGGTGTTAAAACAAGGGTACTTCCTTTCAAATCAAGAACAAGTTGTCCGTTTGATGAAATGATGCAAAAAATTGATCGCCAATACATTATATCTTATTCTGACAGAAAAAATAAAATACTTAAATTTAGAACAGATACACGCATGCTTTCATGGGGTATAGGTGGTTATCTTAAAATGCTGGACGATGAAACAGTAGAAGCCTATGTTTATCCGGTTTTTAAAAACTCAAAGAGAGAAGAACTTACAACAAATCAAGTTCTTAGAGTTGTACACTCTATTTTTAGTTGCTAATTAGCTCATGTTTTTCGGAAGTAGAATTTTTAATGATTACTTTTCTTATTCCAATAAGTGAGTGTTTACTATATTGAAAGCTTTTGAACCTGTTGTAAGAAAAACGTGTTGCTAAAAGTTGCGAATTAAACGGCTTTTAAATTGGTGCTGCAATGGCTTACTTTATCAAATAACTATCAAACTTAAGCTCATTCAATATCAATTTGTAAATAATAAGTTGTCATTTCTGCCAATTCAATTGAAAGTGTGCCAAAAATAAGTTGGAAATCAAATTCTCCGCTGTAGATAAGTCAAGTATGTCATGAAAATTGAGTCTACCACAGTAGATTGGACAATCATCTCATGAAAATTGAATCTACCGGCGTAGAAATGTTTTGAATTACAAAAACTGCTCATTTTAGAACAAATATCAAAGAAAAATGCCATGAGAACATAAATTGTAGCTCGAATTTCAAAAATCACCTGATGAAGTGAAATTTCTACGTCGTGAATTAATTTTTTATGTCACAAATACTCCTGAAACGGTCAACAAAAGGAAAATAATGACATTTAAAACATTTCTACCGCCGTAGATGTGAGTTTCATCAAATTGAAAATATATTGCATGGAATTCCACTTTAATAGCGTGTTTACTTCTGTATCGGTTCTATTTGGACGATGAATGTAAGAAACCTTTTTTCTAACTGAAAAAATAATTACTTTTGTATAGTTACTATACACACAAACAAATTACTATTGCGTCTTTGAAAAAAACAAGACCAATTAAAACAAACAAATGCAAAAAGAAAAGAACAATATACTGAGCTATGCCATGCAAGCGGGTTTTGGATTAGGTGGATTTTGGGTTTTTAAATATCTCTTCGTAATAGGTGCTACACAATACTCAGCATTAGAATACGTAAACTCATTTCTCATCTTCTTTACTCCCCTATTACTGCTTTTTTATTTAATTCGATTTAAGAATGTAAGCACAGACAACAAATTGAAATATTGGACAGGAGTAAGATTAGGCATTTTGCTCTTCTTTTTTGCAGCAATCATTGAAGCTGCTATTGTCATTGTACACGTAGTGTGGTTAGATCCAAGTTACATCTCTGTTGTAAACGAACAAACGATAGAACTTGCAAAATCGCTCGATTTTAGTGAATCAATGATGGACGAATTAAAAAAACAAAGTTCTTTTTCACCCACAACTTATGTCTTTAGACAAATGATGAGCAATGTAGCCATCGGATTAGTTCTCTCATTGATGCTCACCCCGCTTGCATCAAGAATAAATTTAGACATTAAGAATTTAAACAAATAAGATTTAATAATAGCCAGTATGGATATTTCTGTAGTAATCCCTTTGTACAACGAAGAAGAGTCAATTCCCGAATTGCATAGTTGGATTGAAAGAACAATGGAAGAGAATGGCTTTTCGTACGAGATAATATATGTGGATGACGGAAGCACTGACAACTCTTGGAAAATTATAACACAACTGAAAGAGAAATCAGACAGAGTTAGAGCCATTAAGTTTCAGCGAAACTATGGTAAGTCGCCTGCTCTGCACTGTGCCTTTCAAAAAACTAAAGGAGATGTTGTCATCACTATGGATGCGGACTTGCAAGATAGCCCCGACGAAATCCCCGAGCTATACAGAATGGTGAAAGAAGATAACTATGATTTGGTTTCGGGTTGGAAAAAGAAACGATATGATGGAACCTTCACCAAAAACATTCCTTCTAAAATTTACAATGCTACTGCCAGAGCAGTTACAGGCATTAAGTTGCACGACATGAATTGCGGCCTTAAAGCGTACAAAAAAGAGGTGGTGAAAAACATCGAAATCTACAACGACATGCATCGCTACATTCCAGCATTGGCAAAAAATGCAGGATTCACAAAAATTGGTGAGAAGGTTGTGCAACATAGTCCTCGCAAATATGGCAAAACCAAATTTGGAATGAGCCGTTTCTTTAATGGTTACTTAGATTTGCTTACACTTTGGTTCCTATCGGTTTTTGGTAGAAAACCAATGCATTTCTTTGGCATTCTTGGTAGTTTAATGTTTTTAATTGGCTTTATAGCCATCATATTTGTAGGAGCGTCAAAATTATACGCAATGAAACATGGTCTTGGCTATAGGTTAGTAACAGATTCGCCCTATTTCTTTCTATCCCTCACCGCAATGATAGGGGGAACACAGCTTTTTTTGGCTGGGTTTCTCGGCGAACTTGTTTCACGCAACTCGGCCAACAGAAACGACTATCATATTGAAGAAGAATTTTAAAATAATTAGAATAGTATGAGTATAGATAAACTATTTTTGGAACGAAAATCAGTGCGTTCATTCTCAAATAAAGAGTTAGATAACGAGACAATTTTAGAGTTGCTTAATGCTGCTCGTCTTGCACCTTCTGCTGTAAACTATCAGCCGTGGCGCTTCTTCATTTGCACTACTGATGATATGAAGCAACGAATAGTAGAAAGCTATCCGCGCAAATGGTTCAAGAGTGCACCACTCTACATTGTGGCGTGTACAGATAAATCTCAATCGTGGAAACGTGGAGCTGACAATAAAGATCATGGTAATATTGATGTTGCCATTGCTGTTACACATCTCATGCTGAAAGCAACCGAATTGGGATTAGGAACTTGTTGGGTATGCAACTTTGATGCAACTATTCTCAATGATGCCCTTAATTTAGACAGCGTATTAGAGCCTGTAGCTATTATTCCTATAGGTTATCCTTCAGAAGCTGTTTCTATTGAAACAGAACAACCTAAGAAAAGAAAATCGATAGAGGAATTTACTGAATGGATGTAAATCTTTATTGCTATTTATAACATTACTTACCACCCATTCCACCACTTATGAAACATCTCAACAAAGCCTCTAAATATATTATTTTCTTTTTTATTGTTACTATATTTATTAGTTGCAATTCCGACAACAAAAAAGAAGCTAATCCTTATCAGCAAGAAAGCGGCGAAATATTTCACACCTACTTTCACATTAAGTATCAATATAATACCTCTTTGAAAGAAGAGATAATGGAAGCTTTGCAAAAGTTTGACCAATCGCTCAACCCTTTCAAAGAAACTTCAATTATTGCGAAAGTGAATAACAATATACCTGTAGAATTAGATTCGCTGTTCATTGAAGTATTCAACAAATCGATGGATGTTTCCCGCAAAACCAATGGCAAATTTGATATTACTGCTTCACCCTTTATCAATGCATGGGGATTTGGTTTTAAAGACATGGACAATGTTACACCCGAAAAGATTGACAGCATGAAACCTTTTGTTGGGTACAACAAAATAAGAATTGAAGATGGAATAGTTGTAAAAGATGATCCTCGTGTGCAAATAAACACTTCCGCCATAGCCAAAGGTTACTCTTGCGACATTGTGTCCCACCTTTTAGAAAGCTACGGAATCGAAAACTACATGGTGGAAATTGGTGGAGAAATTACAATGAAAGGAACGAATGAGAAGGGTGATTGCTGGCGTATAGGTATTGACAAACCAACAGACGACTCATTGGCAATGCAACGCGAATTGCAACTCATTTTATCGGTTTGTGATAAAGCAGTAGCAACTTCTGGCAACTATAGAAATTACTATGTGAAAGATGGTGTAAAGTATTCACACACTATCGACCCACAAACCGGATATCCTTCTGAACAAGACATACTGGGCGCAACAGTAATAGCCGACGACTGCATGACTGCCGATGCCTTTGCAACTGCATTTATGGCAATGGGTGTAGAAAAATCTGTGGAAATAGCAAAGACAATTCCTGGACTTCACTACTATTTTATATATGCTAAAGCCGATGGCGAAGTTACCAATATGTTTTCCGATGAGTTTCACCAATTCATAGTAGAATAGGTGTATTTAAGAGATGAAAGTTAATAGCAAGAATCAGATTGTCAGCTTCTCAAAAATAGTGTAGCTTTGGAGTGATTAAAAAAGAAGGAGTATGAACAGGACAAGAGAAAATATCGATTTCAAACGTATTGAGCAAGCTATAAACTATATTCGCAGCCATTTTAAAGAACAACCCAGCTTAGATGAAATTGCAGCGGCTATAAATCTAAGTCCTCATCATTTTCAGCGTCTTTTTACGCAATGGGCAGGAGTTAGTCCAAAAAAGTTTCTTCAATATACCACTTTAGAATATGCCAAAGCTCATCTGAAAGAAAAGAAAACATTGCTTGATTTGTCTATCGATGCAGGACTGTCAGGCCCAAGTCGACTACACGATCTATTTGTGACAGTAGAAGCCATGACACCTGGAGAATACAAAAATCAAGGAAAAGACTTAACAATTCATTACTCCTATCCCGAAACTATCTTTGGCTCATCTTGCGTAGCTTCAACTGACAAAGGTGTTTGCTATTTAGCTTTTGGAGATACATCAACTGCCTATAAAGAATTGATAGAACTATTCCCTCGTGCCAGTTTTATTCAACAAGAAGAATTCATTCACCTTCAAGCAGTTGCTTTTCTTCAAAACCCTGATAGCGCACTCAATCCATTACAATTACACATCAAAGGAACTGACTTTCAACTAAAAGTGTGGGATGCACTTCTCAAAATCCCTTTGGGAGAACTCACAACCTATGGAAATATCAGTAACCACCTCAACAATCCTAAAGCTAACCGTGCAGTTGGCACAGCCGTTGGTTCAAACCCTATCTCTTACATTATTCCCTGCCATAGAGTTATTCGTTCCAGTGGAGAATTGGGAGGTTATCATTGGGGATTGGACCTGAAAGTAGCTATGATTGGGTGGGAAGCAGCGAAAAGATAGTAACTTAAAACCTTTTAGCAGTCTGCTTGTTCATATAAAGTAATAAGATTTGTTATTTTGTTTGTTAATTGATAATTGACAAAATAATTGTGTAATTTTGCTCTAAGAAAGTAAGATAATAACCCAAAAAGAAAGAGATATAGAAAAATGAGAAAATGGCGTATTGAAGATTCAGAAGAGACATATAACATAAGCGGTTGGGGAAATAAATTCTTCTCCATAAATGAAAAAGGTAACGTGCTAGTTACACCACAAAAAGATAGTCATGGAGTTGACTTAGACGAGTTGATGAAGGAACTTGATCTGCGCGATGTTTCAGCTCCCGTATTGATTAGATTTCCTGAAATTTTAGACAGTAGAATAGAAAAGATAAGTACGTGTTTCAAAATTGCAGCTGAAGAGTACGGATATAAAGCACAGAATCATATTGTTTATCCTATCAAGGTAAACCAAATGCGCCAAGTAGTCGAAGAGATAGTAAATCACGGTAAGAAATTTAACATTGGCTTGGAAGCAGGCTCCAAACCAGAACTTCATGCAGTATTGGCTATTGATACTGATCGTGACTCGGTAATTGTTTGTAACGGTTACAAAGACGAAAACTATATAGAATTAGCCCTTTTGGCTCAAAAGATGGGTAAGCAAGTTTTTCTTGTTGTAGAAAAACTAAATGAGCTCCATTTGACATTAAAATTAGCCAAACGATTAAAAGTAAGACCAAATATTGGCATTCGTATCAAACTAGCAAGCTCAGGTAGTGGTAAATGGGAAGAATCGGGAGGAGATGGAAGCAAATTCGGACTAAACTCCAGTGAGCTCTTAGAGGCCATGGATGTGCTGAAAGCACATAAAATGACAGATTGTTTGCGCCTCATACATTTCCATATCGGTAGCCAGATAACAAAGATTCGTCGCATCAAAACAGCATTGCGCGAAGCTGCACAGTTTTACGTACAACTTTATCAACTTGGCTTTAAAGTTGAGTTTGTAGATATTGGTGGTGGATTGGGAGTAGATTATGATGGGACTCGTTCATCATACAGCGAAAACAGTATTAACTATTCTATTCAAGAATATGTGAATGATGCCGTTTTCACTTTTGTGGATGCGTCTGATAAAAATGAGATACCTCATCCAAAAATTATCACCGAATCCGGACGTGCACTCACTGCACATCACTCCATACTTATCTTTGAAGTGTTAGAAACAACTACTCTTCCTGAATGGGCAGATGAAATTGATATTCACGAAGACGACCACGAATTGGTGAAAGAGCTCTATAAAATTTGGGAATCACTCAATCAGCCCAGCATGTTGGAAGCATGGCACGATGCACAGCAAATAAGAGAGGAATCTTTGGATATGTTTAGCCTTGGCATGCTCGATCTGAAAACTCGTGCTCAAGTGGAGCAACTTTATTTCTCAATTATGCGCGAAATAAACGTGGTTATCAAAAAAGCAAAACATTCACCGGAAGAGCTCCGACAATTGGCAACTTTGTTACCAGATAAATATTTCTGCAACTTCTCATTGTTCCAGTCATTGCCAGACTCATGGGCTATAGACCAAGTGTTCCCTATCATGCCTATTCATCGTTTAGATGAGAAACCCACTCGCACTGCAACTTTGCAAGACATAACGTGTGATTCGGATGGAAAAGTTGCCAACTTTATTTCGCAAGATGGCAAGCAATCTTCCTACTTGCCTGTACATTCTCTCAAAAAGGGTGAGCCGTACTACTTGGGAGCTTTTCTTGTTGGAGCTTACCAAGAGATATTGGGCGACTTACACAATCTTTTTGGAGATACCAATGTGGTACACGTGAGCGTTGATAAGAACAGTCACAAAATAGAACAAATAATTGATGGCGAAACTGTAGCTGAAGTATTAGAATATGCTCAATACAATTCGAAAAAACTTGTAAGAACAGTTGAAACGTGGGTGATGAGCTCCGTAAAACAAGGATTTATCTCTTCGGAAGAAGGAAAAGAATTCTTGGCCAACTATCGCTCTGGTTTATATGGATATACTTACTTAGAGTAAGCCTCAACGTTATTTGAAGATAATTCAAAAGCCTTTCGAACTTAATTGTTTGAAAGGCTTTTTTCATATCGTTATAAAGACTGAACCATAAACTCGGATCACATGCAAAAGTATGTGTTTGCTTTTACATTTTACTTGTTAATTTGATTTAAGTTTCTCCCTATAACAAATTTCACAGGCCGCATCTATGATGCTTGAGTTGTTGTGTGTAAACGTTTACTACAGACGGTTCGACTCCTACGGAGTGTCTGTTACTATTATGTTTCAAGAACAGTTCGGTGTTATAACTGTTATGTATGAATATAATTTTCCAAGGGTAATATATTATAGAATGATTGATGACTAAGCTTCATTTTATCGTCGGAGCGATATGTGTGTAGCACTTCAAGATAGAATACTATTAGAGCTCCGAGGTGCGATCTGTTAATCTTCTGGCTGAATAGATAGTTTAAGTTAAACACATAGTTTTGCTGTTGATCCATAAACTCCTCGATGCAAATAAAGAGCAGAGACTCTTATCTACAACCCTCTATAATGTCCGCAAAGCAATCACAGCACAAGCCTCAGCATCGGCCAGTGCATGATGATGATTGGTGAGATTAAATCCGCAATGCGCGGCAACTGTACTCAAACGGTGATTCTCTATGTCTCTGAAACGCTTCCTTGAAGCTTTCAATGTACAATGAAATTCATAGTCGGGATAATCCATTTGATATGATTTGAAGACTGCTCGCAAACAACCAGAATCAAAAGTGCTGTTATGAGCCACTAGCGGCAGGCCCTCAATCTTAGGAGCAATATCACACCATACATCTGGAAACACAGGAGAATTATCTGTATCTTCATTCGTCAATCCGTGTACCATTACATTCCAATAGCTATAATGATTGGGTTCTGGCTTAATAAGTTCGTATATCTTATCTATCACAATTCCATTCCTTACAATAACCAATCCCACACTACATACACTACTACGATCTCCATTGGCTGTTTCGAAATCTATTGCTACAAAATCTTTCATATCTTTTTTATTAAGGAAGAAAAGCATAAATAGGTAGCTTTTCACTCGTAAAACTAATTTGAGCGTAAATATACAAATTGAATAAGTCAAACAATGGCTTACACTGAAATATTATGTGTAGTTATTCTTAAAGATGGAAATAAAATTGATCTGTTTCTTCTCAGATTCAATCTTTGTAAGTAAATTTACGACAATCAAATAAATTAAAAACAGAAGCATCATGCGAAATATAAAAATACTAATACTCTGTACAGGCAACAGTTGCCGCAGCCAAATGGCCCATGGCTTCCTGCAATCATTTGCTCCTACGTGGACAGTAGCCTCGGCTGGCACTGAAGCGAGCGGCAAACTCAACTTAAAAGCAGTAGAGGTTATGAAAGAAATCGGTATTGATATATCTCATCACACATCCGATAGTGTAGAGAAATACCTGAAAGATGAGTGGGACTATGTAATAACTGTGTGCGGTGGCGCAAATGAGAGTTGCCCTACTTTCACCGGAAAGGTAAAGCACAGACTACACATCGGTTTTGACGACCCATCTGAAACAGTGGGAACTGACGAGGAAATTCAAGCAGATTTCATCAGGGTGAGAGACGAGATAAGAAAAGCTTTTTATGAACTTTATGAGAATATAAATGAAGATAAATAGTGAGGTGGCATACAATTATAATTCACTCACTAAAAGTAAAATAGGCAAAACCAAACTATTTCGTGGTTTTGCCTATTAAAATTCTGCTATTTAGTAACTCACTCTAGATTGTTATCGACTCATCCAAAAGTAGACGAAAACATTCATCTTAATTAAACAATAATTGATAATCCTTTTCAGCCAATTTACCTACAACCGATTGTGGTACAAACTTCCACTGATTTAATTTTTCAGCTTCGATAGAACCATCTGCGAGTATTTGATCGTATAGCAATTCTCTAATATCGGCAAGTCTTGCAACTAACCTGCTGTCCATTTCGTCTTTCGAAATGCCTGCACCCTGCTCTAAGTGGTAACCTCCCCCACTTGCTCTGTATGATGTCATGGCAACTTTGTATTTATCATCCATGTTATATGCACTGCCATCAGCAAGAGAAATGATGTTTATTCTATCGCCTTCTTTTTTGGTAACATCCACTTCATATTGAATACCCGCAGCCGAATCAAAATTATAACTTGGATGACTAAAACTCCATCTGTTTCTTTTATCATTCAATTTGATGTCAAGCAAATGACCATTCTGCATAGGATCTGGATTCAACCAACTAGCATACGAAAACTCTAAATAGTCTTTTATCTCCTGCCCAGTCATCTCAATCACATACAGTTGGTTTTCGAAGGGATATATATCCAACAAGTTTTGGTAATTCAGTTCTCCTTTTTCAATTGTAGCATTAAACGAAAGTGGGGCAGCAAAAGATATATCGGCGCCCGAAGCTTTCAGTTGCAGCGTGTGTATCATATCTATATAGGCCGAAGATCCAAAGTAAGCGTCGCGCGATGCAATGTCGTTATTGAGTTCGCCAACCGGGCGATTGGTAAATTCTTTCACCTTCAAGAAGTCATCTCTAAACTGCTCTAGATAGGTAGCATCAGGCTTTACGTCACTCATGCTGATGCTCTCTCCTGCAACGATAGTTGAAACCACTTTACCATCCTTCACAGTCAACTGTACATTTGCTTTAGAGAGTGTAGAGGCGCGTGAACCTCCTTCAAGAACCCAGATTTCTTTGTCGCCATTCATAAATTTCTCTGCCACCACTTGATGATCGTGTGCAGCTAATACTAAATCAATGCCTTTTACATTTTTAGCAACAAACCGCGAAGGGTTCTCTTTGCTATCGCTCTCCTTGTCGCCCAGTCCAGCATGCATGGCAGCTATTACAAAATGAGGCTGTTCTTTTTCTCTCACATATTCAACCCAATGTTCCAATGTGGGCACTACCTCTTCAAACTCTATTCCTTCCCACAAATGTGGTGAAAGCCAGTTAGGAATATTAGGATTAGTCAGCCCAATTACTGCAATTTTCACACCATTTCTATTCAGAATAGTATACGCATCAAAATAGGGTTTACCCGTTTTTGTGTCAATAGCATTGGCAGCTAAATAAGGCATATCCATTTCTTTTGTAACTTTATCATACACATTTTTTCCTGGCTCAATGTCGTGATTACCCACTACTACCGCATCATAGTCGAGATAATTCATAATTCTCGAAAATATATGCGTAGAGGTTGTATCTATAAAGTTGTAATAAAATGCAGCATTATCCCCTTGCAAGTGATCGCCAATATCAAGCAATATTATATTGGCGTCAGTACTATTAGCTCTGGCCTCTTTCATTGTAGTAGCCACTGAAGCCAAAGAATATTCATGCGTTTCATAAGAGTTTTTGTTCACATAGAGCGAATCGAAAAATCGTCCATGCAAATCATTTGTTGCATATACATCAAAACTGTATGTTCCATCTTTGAGTTTTCCTTCAGAACAAGAAGTTACGGTGAAGGCTAAAAGAATAAATAAGAGTGATAGTTTAAATAGTTTTTTCATTTTTCATATAAAAAAAAACACCCAGTATTATACTCCACTGTGTAATGCTGGATGTTAGGTTTGGTTTAATAGCTATAACACCATAGTAAAACAGATTGTTTTAATTGGATGATCAACGAAATCAATCATTGTAGATACAAAGATAGCTGTTTTTTAATAATGAGTGATGCTTTAATGATATATACAAATAAGTCGCACCTACCTTTGCGTTATCGATCAAAGATATATACGACCTATCCTTTTATATTACAAATTGTAAAACTACAAATATGCTATATCACTCCTAACTGTTTCAATCTCCAAAATGATCTTTCTGTAGCATTAATATCTACTGATGCATCGTGCGCCTCTTCAAAGTCTTCGCCAAATAGTTTTATGTGTAGCTCCGACAGTGTTGGCCACTTATAGCCATACCTTCCTGGAATTCTACAATAGTCAGTAGACAGTTTCATAGTGCACAGACTTCTTTTGTTGTTGAAACTGCTTCGTATATTCTTTCTCAAAAACTCAGCACCAACTATCTTCTCATCGAAACTTATATTATGACCAACAATATAATCTGAACGTTCTATCAAGTCCTCAAACTGGCTCAATACTCTCTCAAGGCTAACCCCTTCACTCATTGCCCGCGCTGTACTGATGCCATGTACCCGCGACGACTCAACAGGAATGGTAAAGTTTTCGGGTTTTATAATATAACCATCACTCTCTACCCTGTTGCCTTCATTATCGCATAAAATCCATCCAATTTGAACCATCCTTGGCCAATTGCTTAAATCTGTTACAGGTGCATTCCAATCTCTTGGTAGACCTGTTGTTTCTGTGTCGAAAAATAAGTACATAACGTTTTGTGTTTAAAATTATTGTGTTTTTTACTTATTATGTAAAAATTTGATTTTGATTAAAGAGCACGCTTTATATTGTTTTTTATCCGCATGCTACTAAAAAAAAGAGTTATAGCAATTGTCATTAAAAAGCACTTTTTCATTGTCTAATTTATTTGTATTATTGAAAGCTGTAATCTTTAGCAACTATGCATTTCTCTTATAACGAACTAACACTCTTCTAAGGCAACGCCATCAAAACAATAGTTACCACCACAACAGTTAATAGTAAAGCAACAGAGATGAGTACTCTTAATTCGATAGGTAGCCTTCCAATCAATGGCCAAACAGATGTCCATCGGTCCAGTTTAATCAGCAGTTTGTTCGGTTTCTGTGCATGTTCTTGTATGTATCCCGATTCAATTAAAATACTATGAGCAATATCAAAATCTGCACTTCTTACTTGTAGCTTTACGCCACCTATTGCATTGGAGTAAAAATTGTTTACTTGTGTTGTCATCTCATCTTTTATGAAAACCTCCACACCTTCAGATTGAAGCTTCCCTTTTGCAAGGTGAGCTTCATGCGGATATGTGAAAGAAATTACTGTTATCAAATGGTCCATCTGCTGTTGCTTATTCTAAATTCAATTTTAATTTAAGCAATAAAGGTAATAGAAAATAATATCATTTACTAATATCAAAACACTTCACTCTACACTGCCCACCCAACACACAAGTAGTTACATCAATGTGAAACAACACAATGCCCAAAGTAGTAACAAAAACACTTAAAAACCCCTCTAATCAGCCAATAGTTAAAAAACAACCATCCATTATACATTCATTCTCTTGTAAATACACTACCTTTGACCCTTTATTATACATCCGTCCCACAAGCGTTCTTTTAAATACGACAGAATGGGATTAAAAATTTAAACATGCAATTTGAAGATCTGAACATTATTGAGCCTATATTGAAGGCTCTCAAAGAAGAAAAATATTCTATCCCCACTTCCATTCAAGAAAAAGCAATACCCTACTTATTAGATAGAAAAGATGTGCTGGGAAGCGCGCAAACCGGAACTGGTAAAACAGCTGCTTTTGCTATTCCCATCCTACAACATCTCTATCTAGACCGTCAGCAGCAAAACACACCCCGCAAAATAAATGCGCTCATCATAACTCCTACTCGCGAGTTGGCCATCCAGATTGCCGAAAGTTTTACTACCTATGGTAGATATACAGGACTAAAAAACACCGTTATTTTTGGAGGTGTGAAACAGGGCAAGCAAACCGATGCTATCCGTAATGGAGTAGATATCTTAGTGGCAACACCAGGAAGATTGCTCGATTTGATGGATCAGGGATATGTGAAACTAAGCAATATTGAGTATTTTGTGCTAGACGAGGCCGACAATATGTTGGACATGGGTTTTATTCATGACATCAAAAAAATTATTGCCAAACTACCCGCCAAACGTCAATCATTGTTTTTCTCGGCCACAATGCCCGATAATATTGTTGGACTTTCGAGAACAATTCTGAAAAACCCCGTAAAAGTAGATGTGAGCCCCATCTCCTCTACTGCCGACACCATTCAGCAATACCTCTACTACACAAACAAATCGACCAAGGGCGAATTGCTTAATTACATACTCGAAGATAAGAGAATAGATCAAGTGTTACTATTCTCTAGAACCAAACATGGTGCTGACAGAATAACCCGCAACTTGAAAAAGGAAAAAATTAAAGCAGCGGCCATACATGGCGATAAAGCACAAAACTCTAGACAAAAAGCCTTGCAACAGTTCAAGGATGGAGAAATTAGAGTATTGGTTGCCACAGATATTGCTGCAAGGGGTATCGATATTGATAAACTGAAATATGTAATCAATTATGATGTGCCTAACATTGCTGAAACCTACGTTCACCGTATTGGCCGTGGTGGTAGAGCAGGCGATGAAGGTGTTTCTATATCCATTTGCGAACCTGAAGAGAACAGCTACATCAGAGATATTGAAAAACTGATAGACCAGAAAATAGAAGTCATAAAAGACAATCCTTTTCCGCAAACTGAAAAGCCAATGAACTCAAAAGAGAGGCAAGAGTTTGAAAAGGAGAAAAACAGAAGAAAACAAGAGTTCTTTGCTGCCAGGAATAAAAGCAAAGCTGCTCCATCAAAATTCAATAGAAGAAGATAGATGACGTTAATTGATAGTGAAAGTTGAAAACGTCACACAACCTGCTCTAACAGGGTGTTAGAATATATTATATAGAGAGCCTGTAGATCGATTGATTTGCAGGCTCTTACTTTGGGACATACTACATAAAATCGATGTGATATGCCTAAGGATACTTTTACAATAATCGATAAATACCATCCACTCCCGCCCCATTTCAATCATTTCAGACGGTTTGATAGGGTTAAAACTCTTATAGTCCGTTTTTTAACTAAAATATTTTGCTACAATCAAATATCATTGTAACTTTGCGAAACAATAGAACATTTCAGATGCTGTTTTATTGACACAACTATTTAATTTATAAAACTCAATAACATCGTAGTCCTTCGTGCCAAAGCGCACAACATTGCAGTTCTGCAATGTATTTTACACCTCATGTGTATATAGGCTGCAAAAAACAACGTTCATCACTAAAATTAAAAACAAAATAATAAAGTAGTTCATCCGACACTCTGCAAAGAGTATCTCTTAAACCACATTATCTATATTGTGACAGTTCCTCAAAAAAACTGTTACTTGTGGCTTGGGCACAAAAAAGGCCCCAACCACAGGAGTCGGGGCCGATAAAACTCACATTTATTTCAATAAGTAAATTATTGAATTAGCAGTTAAGCCTCATCATTCAAATCTGGCAGTTGCATGTTTTTCGACGACGATGCAACTGTCTTTTTTTGGTCTATACTTTGATCGAAATCAACATCTAGTCCTTCTTTAAACCCATTCATACTTATCTTCTCTACATCTGGCGAAACATCCCCATTTGTAGATGCCATAGACACACTTGGTGTCGTCATTTTATCGGTTTGCATCTCTTCGGCCGATCCGTTTGAACCTCCCGCTTTAATGTCAATCCGCAAGTTATCAATAACACCACCCGATTCTTGCGCCTCTTTCTCTGCGGCTTTCTTTCTGTTGGAAATCTCGCGACGACTAACGCTATCCCTGAAAGTACCAATCACTTGATTCAATTCGTTAAACAAAGCAGTGTAGTCCTTATCAGTGTTCTTCACTCTCAACACTTCAACCTCTTTGAAGACATTCTTAATTGCAAAAACCACTGGTGCAGCAATGTCACTCGAAGATTCTTGACTTCGTTGCGAAACCAACTCGTTTTTATCGTCCAACAACTCTACTGCAGAGATCAGTGCCATTTGTAAATTACCTACATACTCTTGAAGCCCTAGTGCGCTTAGAGCTGTGTTTAATTCGGGTTTCACTTTGACCTCTTGCAAAAACTGCTCCACCTTTCTGTGAATTATCTTATAGTTCTTGCTATTCCTCAACTTTTGCAAATGACGATTCATAGCAGCCTCAAATATGGGATAATGCAAAAGGGTCTCCGGGTTATTGTCTTTAAGAGCAATCCGTGCATGAAGCTTTATTGCACTCACACTCAATAGAAGCTTGTCGTTCCCCAGCGATATCATTGCTGTCATCGGGTTTACCCCGTAGCGAGAAGTCAGCAGGTTTATTTGCGGTTTCTCTGCTATTAACAAATCAAGAACTTCTTGGGTTAGCAACTCTTCAGGATTGTGTTTTTCGACAACTCTAATCACATTGTCAGCCAGCTCAGGATGCTCCAGCTTTAACAATTTTGTAAATGGAATCTTCTTTAGTTCCATCTTTTTGAATTTTTTCTTCATTTCTATATTGTTTATGAAGATTTTACAGAACAATCTTTTTTTATTGATTTAAAACCTCCTGTGCGATTCAAGAAAATAAATGTAGATTGTGTTCTTCTGTATTGCCCAATATGGGACATTCGGCATCGTTTGACATCGAATAAGTGCCAAAGATAAACAAGATATTTGATATAACAAGCGTAAAAGAATAATAAATGTTGTCATTTTTCACAATCTTTTTCTTGCAATTATAACACGCTAACCTTCAACACCATACAAGTCAACTTTTAACACATTACTAAATATATATTTTGGTGCTTGATTAATAACTTCAGGTACTCTAACTAACACTTTATCATTAAATCACAAAGTGCTTAAAATTAGTCTCTCATCTCTCATATAACATTTATAATAAAACACCCTTTTCTACCTCAAATTGCGATGTATATGACAGTTGGGCAATATTAATAAAAGAGCGGAAATTGGATGTAAAATAAGTCATGTATTAATTTACCAAAACACAATACACGTTTTAATTGCGTCTATTTGATACTTTACGGCTATATAAAAACCATTATGCTTAAATTCGATGCGTTAAATAATATCATAGCTACTTTCATACACTGTGTTGCTATCTACCCTATCTTTTTCACCCTCTCCCACTCGTTCTATTGTTTATATTACCCTCTCATTCTGAAGAAACATACATAGAATAACAAAAACAGAACATTATAAAAATAGAAACATATTTGTTTTTTACTTTTTCATCATTACATTTGTGCTTACTCACAAAGAGGATTAGAAAAAGATACAGTCCAAAAAAATCAATTTGGATGGTAGAAATATTCATGGAAAATGAAAGCAAATAGCCAGATTGTATAAAGATTCGATATCTGCTGGATCTGACATATAGAAGGACTGAAACATCCTCTGTTCATATAATTCAACACATTGGATTATAAAAACAATCAAAAACAACACGTCGGATTATTAGAACACTTGATGAATATGAAAAACAACACGTCGGATTTCTAAAACACATCATGAAGACGAAAAACAGCACGTCGGATTTATAAAACACATCGTGAAGACGAAAAACAACATGTCGGATTATTAAAACACATCGTGAAATTGAAAAACAACACGTCGGATTATTAAAACACATCGTGAAGTTGAAAAACAGCACGTCGGATTTATAAAACACATCGTGAAGTTGAAAAACAATACGTCGGATTTCTAAAACACGTCGTGAAGTTGAAAAACAGCACGTCGGATTTCTAGAACACATCGTGAAAATGAAAAACAGCACGTCGGATTTCTCCTTTCTTATTACAATTGCTGGAAAAAGACCTTTTTTTGGTTGATTTCGCTATAAATGTCCCAGATTGGGGTGTAGAATTGGCTGAATTGGGGATTAGAGGAAAAAAAGATGCAAAAGATTAAGTGCAGATAGATTATCGGCAGGAGAGTTAAGAAAGTATTCGATAAATACTCATAGAAAATAAAACCCTCATCAAACCTTCACCTCAATCACATCATTAATATTGGTGGTGTAGGCAGGCGATAGATGCTCTTGTCGCATCTTGAAGGTGTTTTTGTCCATTCCGGCCAATCTCACTGCATTGTGATTGGTGGCGTTGATTTTGTCTATCACCTTCATCAACTCTTTGTGGCGCGGATCGGAATTGAAAAATAGAGAGGGTTGATAGCAATCGGCATCCACAAATTTGGAGAGTATCACACCCGCTTTTTTGTAGTGCAGATGGGGACGATAGATATGCTTGAGACCCATCACCGCAAAAGCCACCATCTCTATGGTGGACGAAGTGGCAAAGGGAAGTTTGAGCTGAATCGATTTGTAGTAGTAAGTCTCAGTCTCTTTAAATCTGTTGGTTTCTACAAACAGATTCATGGTGTGGCAAAGAGAGTTTTGTGCCCTCAGTTTCTCGGCAGCAGCAGTGGTGTAGGCAGTCAGGCGTTCTTTGAGCTCTTCAAAGGTATTCACATCATCACTAAAACTGCGCGTAGTGGCAATGCTCTGTTTCTTCTCCTCCTCTTCCATCTCAATAGAGGGAGTGCCTTTGAGGTCGCGTTGCAATCTGAGGCCTACAATGGTCATGTGCTTCAACACCCAACTTTCGGGCAGCAATGTGAAGTCATACGCCTTTTTCACTCCTATTGCAAAAAGCTTTTTCGCATTTTGTCGGCCCACTCCCCACACATCCTCTACAGACAACCACTTCAAGGCTTTTATCCTCTTCTCTTCACTGTCTATGGCATACGAACCATGCGTGATATCGGGAAACTTCTTGGCAATTCTATTGGCCACTTTTGCCAAAGCCTTAGTGGGCGCCGTTCCAACGCAAACGGGTATGCCTGTCCATTTCTTCACTTTGCGCACCATGTCCAATCCGTATTCATGATAATTTACCTTCATGCCGTGAAGCGACAGGAAGCATTCGTCTATGGAGTATATTTCGGAAACGGGGCTATAGGTGCTCAATATATTCATCACCCTATGACTCATATCGCCATACAAATGAAAATTGGCGGAGAACACCTTCACACCGTGTCTGCGAAACAGATGTTGGTACTGAAAAGCAACTGCCCCCATGGGAATGCCCAGCGCCTTGGCCTCATTGCTGCGCGCTATGACGCACCCATCATTGTTGCTGAGCACTACAATGGGTATATTGCGCAACAAGGGATTGAAAACCCGCTCGCACGATGCATAAAAATTATTACAATCAATGAGGGAATACATGTTATACTGTCTCTTTTCTATTATTTATGTTCTAATGCTTCTTTATAGAATAGGTCACAATGCCCCACACCACTACTTCGTTTTCGTCATTCACTTCCACCACGGGAAACTCGCTGTTGGAAGGAATCAGGTAGCATTTGCCATTTTCTATCTTCAATCTTTTCAGTGTAAACTCGTTGTTGACATAGCAGAGCGCAATTTTATTGTCGGTCCACTCCAAGCTTCTATCAATGACTAGCAGATCGTCTTCCGTAAAATCTGACACCATCGACTGACCTTTCACCCGGGCATAAAAGGTTGCTTCGGGATGCCGCACCATCATCTTGTTCAGATCGATGCTTTCATACACAAAATCGTCGGCAGGAGAGGGAAATCCTGCCACCACACCTCCCACAAAGGGGAGTTCGAGACTAGATGTGTCGGGGGTGAATATCTCTAACGTTTCCGACTTGTAAATTGCTTTCATAAGTGCAAATATAGAGAATTTCTCTGTTAAATGATAGGCTCTGTTTATTAAAAATAGTGGGTGGGCGTGTAGATTGGTTGTAGAATGAATGTAAACATCAGTTAGTCAAATGTATCAGGTTATGGAGGGTTTTGTTGTTGGGAAATACATGAAACCTTTACTTACAATAACCCTAAGTTTATGCGGAAAGATGTGAATTTATTCCTGAAATGTTGTATATTTATTGCAAAATAGAATTTAAGCAAAAAGTTAAGTGATTTGAGCTCCACTTAAAGGAAACTAAAAGATAGAAATAGAGCTAATAAAGAGAAGTATGAACCAAGAAGAAATATCAAATTAAAAAGCGAGCTACAATTAACGATCAACCTCATGAATAAGCAAATTGAAATTACCAGACATAAACAAAACAGTATTGACCACCACTAATAATTAATAAACTAACAACTTTAAGAAATGAGATAACCTTTAAATTTAAATTAAAATGAATTACAACCAAAACGGACATTGCAAACACAGAAAGTATAGATTAATAGAATCTTTCGAAACATCATCGGATGTTGTAGACATTATAACCAATATAACTCACAGATGCTTCAAAATAAATAACCACCAAATTGGAGATGAGTTTTACCTATTCGAACGTAGCAGAGGGGACTATGATGAGGAAAAGATAATTTTTAAATATAGTATCTTGAACCTTTATAAGGTGGGGCAAACAGTTACTTTTGATATAATAGATGAAAGAGATAACCTGCTTTTTGTTTCGAACCATATATACCTAAGATTTGTAGCACCCTGCAGCTTTAAGGAAACAGAAGACCAAACAAAAATTGATTTAGAGATTGAAGAGCTCAATTTAGAATTTAATAAATTAATGTTTAAAGAGATGCCCTTTTCAAAAATTCAGGCATCGGAAAATCTAGATGTTTTTGAAGAGAATGTAGATTATAAATTTGAAATAATAAAAACTTTCCATAACAAGCACAACAATCTAAATATGATTGTTAGCTATCAAGATGAAAACTATTTCATAAATGTTCCCTCGCATCTATCTCAAGTAAAATTCAAGTCTCCCCTATTTGCTAATATCGCTAGTAGCGGTGATGGAGTGCAAAAATATTTGCGCCTATCCCGAAAATACATATCCAATACGCTCTACAAGGTTGGCCAACAGTATACATTTAAAATAATAAAACAAGTTCAAAGTTATGAGAGCGGAATTTCTTATTGGACTGTAGAAGACAGCTATGGAAATAGAAATAGATACAGCCCGGAAGAGGACCTTACTTTCGATAACAAACTGGCTCAACTGGGCGAAGGCGACAATATAAATTTAATAATCCATTCTATAGGCGAGAATGGATATATAAAACTGATATCGGAAATAAAAGATTGGGCTGAGAATGGCTATTTAGTTGAAGATGTTTTTGAAGCTATTGGATATAAAGATAAAGAAGATGAATACTTTTTTAAGTACGTAAATGTATTAGGAGTAGAATATGAAGAGCCCGAAGATTTCGAGAACTCATACTTAGAACAATATAATGATGGCAACAATCTCTGGGTATTTTCTTATCTAAGCTTTCTAGATGTAGAGATATACAATGACTTGAATGAAGGCAACTTTGAAACAGCTAGGAAACTAATAGAAATATATCTAAATTTTGAAAAATGGATACTTGAAGAGTCTGATTACTTAACCAATTTCAGCTTATATAAAATAGAAAACATCATTCAGAAAGCAGAAAGCAAGATTGTTAAACTTAAAGCTACACTCACGGCAATCGATATTTTCTTAGATGGCAATGACCAGAAGTATATAGATGACCTCCACAAATCTCTTCTTAGAACTCCCTATTTAAAGAAAGAGAAAAGAGAGATATTCAAACAATTTTTAAATATTTCTCAATATTTTAGGGGCGAAGCCGATTTTGAAGAGTTGGCGAATACTATATTCCTATTACTTGAGCGAAATTTAATTTCAAGTGAAGAGAGATGGGCCTATATCAATTCATTCGTATCATTTATTAATAGAATTAAAGAGAGAATAAATGAATTATTGTCTGATGATATACAACACGAAAAAACAAAAGAATTTAAGCTATTAATTACCTATAACTACTTGCTAATCTACTTTTATATAATTGATGGCAATAAGTTTAAGGCAACTGTAACATCTATAAATCTTCTGCAAAATCTATCTTTATATTATGACAAAGTAGAGTACTTAGATTTGGCAATAGACCTTATAATAAACAACGGATATATTGAGCCTAATGTATTTAAACATAAAAACATATTCGATTTAGACCACAAGGAGTTGCGAAAGATATGTGTTTATAATAAAAGTAAAGACCACACCTTTCAAAGTGCGGGAAACATCTTAAATTTAAATGGAGATTTCACCATCATTCCCAAAAACTTATATAGTGGTGTCAAGAATTACAATTTAAAAACGTTGGCAAAGTTAGGCGACTTTAATTTGTATGTTAAGTCTCATTTCGACCTAAACACAATAGATGAGAATCTTGAATTAGATCTAATTCTTGAAAACACAATTCAAACAATAAAACATCACTCTAAAACTTCTGAATACGGACCAAACAATATCTCTTATAAGGAATTAAATATATCTGAAGATAAAATACATTCGGGAATTGTCAAAAAAATGCATTCTAATGGAGCTTATTGTTACCTGACATGCATAGTTGACGATTTGGAGATAGATACATTGTTACACATCAACAACTTTCATGGAAATAGATTGGCAGGCAAATTAAATGATTTTATCAAAATAGGCGACAAAATTAATTTTGAAATAATCAAAGTTGAAGAGGATAGAATAAGTATTTCCCCAGCTATTTTTATTGATAAACATGCTGAGCAAGTCTTAGATGACAATAAGTATCATTATGGCAAAGTAATACAGCGTCATAAAAGGTACTCAAAGGTATTAACCACAGATGGATTGCCAGTTATTGTGAATAACTACTCTTATCATGTGGGTGAAGTAGTGCAATTAAAAATAAACGAATACAGAGATAGCATCCACATATATGCATCTGATGATCATGAATTGTGTAGTGAAGTTATAACAGAGAATGCAGCAGATCTGTTTAGGAAACATTTAATCTCTATTGGAATGATTACGCCAATAGAAGCGCAAGGGGATTTGGAAAACACCATAAAATCTAAAACCAGAAAGACTGGGCACATTAGAATTGAAGAAAACAGCAAAGACTTAAGGGTTCTTACAGCTATACTCATTTACTGCCTTGAGCATCGCCTCAATTATATTACCGATCCCAAGGAGACTGCATTCAATTACTTTTTTATAATCACACTCTCTGGGGTTATAAAACACCCTAAGTCTTTTGAATATAGCAACAAGCTGAACAATCTAGCCAAAATTATAAGCTTAGAGTATAAAAAAGATATAGAGTTGCTTGATACCATACTTATAGATGAACTCACGAGTGATATAGACAATTTAGAGAAACTGAAAGAGGAGAATACTATTATAGGTATGTTGCAGTATATGGACTCTGATGTAATAGATTTGCCTGTAAATATAAGTCCATCTTCGCCTCAGTATAAACTCAAAAAGCTTATAGAGTCTGTAAATCTACTCAAGTCTTATGAGTTGGGAGGCAAACTGACCGAAGCTCTTAAGAAATTGGTTGTTCATGAGCTATACAACACTACTTTGCAGGTAAATAATAATAGCATCAAAGAGTTGGAATCTATTTTGTCTAACGAATATGATGTCGAAAAAACAGAAAAGCCAAAGCGCGTTGTAACAAATCTTGGTGCTGAGTCTAAATACAAAGAGTTTAAGTCATCGCTCTTTTACTCCGCATCTGAAGAACCTCAAAAAGATGTGATATTGCGCACCATTTGCGGTTTCTTAAACTCGTATGAAGGCAAAGGCGCACTGTATATTGGTGTGAACGATGCTGGCGAAATAAAAGGATTGAAAGAAGACCTAAGGTACAAAGAGCATATCAACAATTTGGATAAATACTTAAATCATTTCCAATCGTTGATAGTAGAAGCATTTCCCAAAGAGATAAATGCTTTGTTGGATTATAAATTCTACAAATCAAACAATCTCAATTATCTGGAAGTAACTATACCATCGCACAACAAACCTATTGCCTACAAAGATGAGTTTTATCAACGACAAGGAGTGCAAACTAGAATTTTGAAAGGAGAAGATATTACTGATTTCATCATTCGAAAAACAAGTAATTCGACTGTTGCAGCCGCAATTACATTTGCACCCCAAACTACTGCTACCCAACCCCCAGAGGCTGAAAAAGATAAAGACAACAAAGTCAACACAGCGGCAATAGATACCAACGAAGTGATGGAATATGCTGTGGGCAGTAAATTGGATGTTTACAGTATGCAAGACATCGACTTCGCAAAAGATATAAAGCAGCTAAGCGATTCTCAGCCTACTAAATACGATATGGTGAGTGACAATCTTTTGGCATATCTATATATTTTAAAAGACGACCAATACTTCAGGTATATGTTATCGGCTACTAAAATAAAGGATTATGAGATAGAAGTGAAAATAACAGAAAAGTACAAATTTGGACATCTGTTATTCTGTTACAGTAATGCTTGTATAAACAAGGTTGACATCAGAAGTATTATCAATAAATCGTTTAACACTATCTACATGAGTACGTTTAGCAATGTAGGAGATTTGATGCGGATTATAAAATCGCTACCCAATGATGAGATAGGCATAGAGACCAAGCGATTGAATAAAAATTATGTGAAGCTATACGACATTGACTATATAACTGAAAATAAAGTTATTGGACTGAAAGGTAACTGCATTGTAGAAGAAAACTTCGACAAGGTGGTGGCATACTATCACAACGATACTATGCCCGAGGGTTTAGAAATATTTAGAACAGACAGCAAAAAAGGGTACGGCAGAGAAGTGGCAATAGATGCCTCTGAGTATGAGTTGCTGAAAGAACTGTCTAACTAAATACAAATTAGCAGGGGCTATCGTATGATTTGTTAGCCCCTGCTGTTGCTGGGCAATTCCTTTTGTGTAGTTTCATTGGATCAATGAAAGCTTTGATTTAACATCACTCTATAGCGCAAAAAATCATTCTCACTTCTATATTTATCGTATATAAATTTACCCTCATCATGTTCCCCACCACCCTCGTAGTTCTAACAGTAATAATAGTAGCCATCTTCTTGATTAGACGCAAAATCAAGAAGAATGCTAAATGGAAAGTGCCAAGCGAACCCTTTCCTCCACATTGGAGAACAATCCTGACAAGCCATGTAGCCTTTTACAATGCGCTGTCGGAAGAAGACAAAAACCGTTTTGAGCTGAAAGTGCAAGAGTTTCTGTTGAATTGTAGAATCACAGGAATCAAAACAGATGTTGATACAACTGACAAACTATTGGTTGCATCGAGCGCAATCATTCCAATATTTCAGTTTAAAAACTGGCGGTATCTGAATCTCTCCGAGGTGCTTCTGTATCCATCAATGTTTAGTGATAAGTTTCAAACTGAGGGAGCAGATAGAAGTATTCTGGGCATGGTGGGCACGGGTTATATGGAGGGCAAAATGATTTTATCGAAACCTGCTTTGCTGCATGGCTTCAAAAACGAAACGGACAAGAAAAACACTGCCATTCATGAGTTTGTGCATCTGATAGATAAGCTGGATGGGACAATTGATGGAGTGTCATCACTATTGCTGGAGAAGCAATATGCAATTCCGTGGATAGATTTGATAGATAAGAAAATTGACGAGATATTTGAAAACAGGTCGGACATCAACCCCTATGGAGGAACAAATAGAGGGGAGTTTTTCTCGGTAGTGAGCGAATATTTCTTTGAACGACCAAAGCTATTAGAAAGAAATCACCCTGAACTATATGCCTTGTTAGAGCAAATATTCAATCATGATATGGCTGCTAAAGATCTGAGCAAAAAAATGGGAAGATTGGCAGAAATAGTCCGTGCCCGTGCAACAGTGGCCTAAAGTTTAAGAAATGTTGTGGGCGGGGGCATTACAAGTAATTTTCT
>SMEQ01000115.1_pt1 | contig 26289 bp, 24 predicted proteins | sample 2456281 | NCBI WGS metagenome assembly SMEQ01 (sample SAMN10132596, study PRJNA489261) | soil metagenome | isolation source: day1 antibiotic-loamy sand soil ammended with raw manure from dairy cow... | place: USA | collected 2015-04-01
CCCATCCTTAAAAGGGATGTGCTCTACCTACTGAGCTAGCGAATCTACCTATAGTGCTTTCTTTCAAAAGCGATGCAAAGGTAAAACATTTTTTTTACTAACCAAAAAAACGAGGTGTAAAACTACCACTTACTTTGTTTCTTATTTTAGTTTATATCTAGATTCTTTTTTATAAGAATATCTACTTATTTACATTCAACGAGTTACAGCTTGTTATTTGAAATGGTTTCAAATAAAATAATTCTCGAAAATAGAGTGATTATTTTTGAAGTTTGTTTGTTATGGCTCAAAATGCACTTTTCCGACACCGTTTAGAATCTGTTTTAAATGATGAAAAGATTCTTTTTAGGGAATAAAAAAAGAGTTCCCGCCTTATTTGTCAGCGAAAACTCTTGTAAGTTTCTATTTGTTTCAACAAACAGTTATACCAACTTGTACAACATTTCAATCTCTTCTGCCCATAACTCTTGTTCGGGTGTTTCTAAAATAATAGGCATTTTATCAAAACGGCTATCTTTCATCATCAATTCAAAAAGCGTCATTCCCATTACACCTTTCCCAATAGCGTCGTGGCGGTCTACTTTAGTACCTACTTCTTTTTTAGAATCGTTTAAATGTATTCCTTTAATGTATTTAAAGCCTACAATATCGTCGAACGATTGGAAAGTCTCTTTGTAAGACTCCTCTGTTCTTATTTCATAGCCTGCGGCCAGCGTGTGGGCTGTATCAATACAAACCCCTACACGCGATTTATCTTCTACTTTGTCTATTATATGAGCCAATTGTTCAAAGGTGTGGCCTAGATTGGTGCCTTGGCCTGCTGTGTTCTCTATAACTGCGGTTACGCCTTTGGTTTGATCAAGTACTATGTTTATCGATTCTGCAATGCGATCGAGGCAAGCATCAATCTCTATTTTCTTGAGATGGCTTCCGGGATGAAAGTTAAGACGGTTTATTCCTAATTGCTCGCAACGTTGCATTTCGTCTAAGAATGCATTGCGCGATTTTGTTAAGGCTTCCTCTTCTGGGTGTCCTAGATTGGTAAGGTAGCTATTGTGGGGCAGTACATAGTTCATATCGAAGCCAAACTCTTGGCATCTCTCTTTAAATAGTTCAATGCTTTTCTCTGTAAGCGGAGCTGCTTTCCACTGACGTTGATTTTTGGTGAATAGAGCAAATGCTTTAGCTCCAATTTCGCGGGCGTTTACTGGTGCGTTTTCTACGCCTCCTGCTGCACTAACGTGTGCGCCTATGAATTTCTTCATATTATGTTTATGTTTTAATTGTTAATCGAATTACTATACTAACAAAAGTACATTATTAATGCCTCAATTGAAAAATATAAGACAATTCTTTTTGCTTTTGGTGTGTACAAAAAAGATGTATTGAGATGTTTAGAACCTCATAATGCGGGGGGTAGGAAGGGTGTGTCTAAATTATTCGATAGTAACTTTGTCTCTTTCTAAATAACGCAATAGTGCTTCTGACTTCCCCTTCTCAAATTTTAGTTTGTCAACTTCTAATATTGTTTTAGAAAGCTCGAAAGCTTGCGCTATAGCCTTTTTCTCGTTTTTAGACAAAGCCTTAGAGTAGTTTCTTCTACCAATATAGTTGATTGTAATAGCACTCTCTTCGAAAGTGTAGATAAACTCGGCCACACCATTCTCGTCGTCTCCTAAGAATCGAACTATTTCGTAGCTCTTGTTCAAAGTACTGAATTTGTAGTTCAACCCATCGGCAGTTACAGTCAGGCTCTCGGCATATGATCCATCGGGAATAGAGGCTTTTATTTTACTGTGGTTAAGATTTAATCCGCTCAATACGCTTTCTAGATATAGAATACCCTTTTCGCTTACACCAGAGCGAAGTGTGTTTTGCTCTAATGATGTAGAGGAGGGCGTAAGTTTAGGTATATAGTTGCCAAATTCTTGGTAGTTTTGGTCGCGAACGAAATCAAAGTTCAATCGCTGCTCTTTAAATCTATCGATGGTTACATCAATCATTGAGTCTATATAAGCTATGTTTCTCTTATTTTCGGCTTTACGTACATCTTGCATTAAGTCGAATCCTGCTCTTATCTCTTCAAAAGCTTTTGGGAAAAGAATCTTTACACTATCGATATGCGATTTTGCAACCTCGAAGTTGTTCTCCTGAAGAGCTTGCTCAGCAATATCGAGATAATCCTTGGCCTTCTTTTTATTGCTATTGCAAGATATTGCCGTGAGCATAATCGCAATCAAAACAAGTTGAGAGTACCATTTATATTGTATACCGTAAAAAATCATCTTCATTCTTTTCTCTAAAAATAGTTTTATACTACAAAAATAAGAGAAATATATGGGCAAACGGTCTAATTATTGTATTTTTGCAATTCATAACAGATATTCAACAGATGTTCATTTCACAAGAAGTTATAAATCAGCACTTAAGCAAGCCTATTTTTGGCTTATTATCGGAGGCTGCCGATGAGTTAGGGTTAGAAACATACCTGATAGGTGGTTTTGTACGCGATATATTTTTATATCGCAACTCCAACGACATAGATATAGTAACCGTTGGTAGCGGAATAGAGCTTGCCAAGGTAGTAGCTAAGAAATTAGGAAAGAATGTGAGGGTAACCGTTTTCAAGAACTTTGGAACCGCACAGATAAAATATAAGCAGTACGAATTGGAGTTTGTGGGTGCACGAAAAGAGTCGTACACACACGATTCGCGCAAACCCATAGTAGAAGATGGTACAATAGAGGACGATCAGAATCGCAGAGATTTCACCATCAATGCACTTGCTCTTTGTCTCAACAAAGAGAGATTTGGTGTACTAGTTGATCCTTTTGATGGTTTGAAGGATATGGAGGAGCTAACTATAAAAACTCCTCTTGACCCAGATGTCACTTTTAGCGACGATCCCTTGCGCATGATGCGTGCTATACGTTTTGCCACGCAACTCGGCTTTGATATATTTCCCGATACATTTGATGCTATTGAGCGCAACAAAGAGCGTATCAACATTATATCGAAAGAGCGTATAGTAGACGAACTCAACAAGATAATGTTGACGCCAAAGCCCTCTATAGGATTTGTTTTGCTAGAGAAGACGGGTCTGCTAGATATTATCTTCCCCGAGTTGATAGCGCTTAAGGGTGCTGAAACAAAAGATGGAGTGGGACACAAAGATAATTTTTATCACACCCTCACTGTGCTGGATAATATCAACCTAACTATTTGTCGTGGCGAAACCGTGGCAATTGTGGGTAGCTCAGGTGCAGGTAAATCTACCCTATTGAATGTGCTAGGCGGATTAGACAGCTGCAGCGCAGGCTTCGTTAGTTTAAAAGGTAAGCGTTACGATCAGCTAAAGGATAAGCAGCTCTCAGCTTTACGCAATACTGAGCTGGGTTTTGTTTATCAATTTCATCATTTGCTTAGCGAGTTTAATGCCTTAGAAAACGCCGCTATGCCGTTGTTGATACGCGGTTTGAAGCGTTCTCAAGCCTTTGCCAAAGCCAGTGATGTGCTGGGGCAAGTAGGGCTTGCTCAGCGTCTACAGCACAGGCCGTCCGAGTTATCTGGCGGCGAGCGTCAACGTGTAGCGATTGCCCGCGCCATCGTCGGCGATCCAGCCTGCGTGTTAATGGATGAGCCCACGGGTAATCTTGATGAACAAACAGCGAATCAGATTCAGCAATTGCTGAGTCAGCTCAACCAAGATTCAGGCATTTGCTTTGTTATCGTTACCCATGATATGAGTGTCGCCAACGCGCAGCAACGGGTGCTGAGCTTGCATAATGGCCGCGTTATCGAATGAAAAGCCTCAGTTTATATATTGCCTCGCGTTACACCCTAGCGACGGGTAAGAGCCATCTATTGGCCTTTATTTCACGAGTATCGATTATCGGCCTGGTATTGGCAGTAAGCATATTGATAACTGTTTTATCAGTGATGAATGGTTTTGATAACGCACTACGTGATCGTATTTTAGCGTTGATTCCCCATGCAAGCCTTGCCAGTTATGGGCCTATCGAAAATTGGCAAGCCATGGTGCAGGTAGCACAGGAGTTTCCTGGGGTTGCACATGCCGAACCTTTTGTATTTTTACCGGTATTAACGGTGCATGGCAAAACTGTCAGTTCGGCATTGCTTTATGGTATTGATGGGGACTACCAAGCCGATTCTAGTATTTTAAAGCAGCTGCTAGGTGATGATCTGTTACGGCAATTGCATGTGCCAAAAACCTTGGTGATGGGTAAAAGCTTGGCTGATAACTTGGCATTAGAGATTGGTGATAGTGTGCGGGTTATAGTGCCTGCCAAGCAACAGCAAGAAATACCAGCGGTTGATTACTTTACTTTGATTGGTGTTTTACACAGTGGGACAGAACTCGATCAAAAACTGCTGCTCAGCCATAGGCAAAGTGTGGCTTTACTGGCCAATAGATCTATCGATAGTGTCGATGGTATTCGCTTGCAGGTGGATGATTTATTTAAAGCCCGGGACATTGCCTATCAATTAGCTGCTGTGATTGACTTACACCGCGTGCAGGATTGGTCGCGTACTCACGGTAACCTTTACCAAGCGATACAAGTCTCCCGAAAAATGGTGGTGTTGCTGGTGCTGATCATCATTGCGGTTGCTGCATTTAATGTTATTTCTACCTTGGTATTAGCAGTCAATGATAAAGCGCGCGATATCGCCATATTACGCACGATGGGCGCTGGCAATCGGCAAATTCTTTCGGTGTTTGTTTGGCAGGGGCTGATTATAGGGTTGCTTGGCGTGGGGATGGGTGTTTTGCTTGGCGTACTATTTAGCCTGTTTATTGGTGACATCCTGGCAGTTATTGAAAGTATTACCCATAGCCAGTTATTGAGCAGTAATATTTATCCTGTGGATCATCTGCCTAGCGATGTGCAATGGCAAGATATAGCGATGGTATCGGTACTTGCCTTGTCACTCAGTGTTTTAGCCTCATTATTTCCTGCATGGCAGGCTATGCGCATGCAGCCAGCAAAAATACTTCGTCATGATTAGCGGTTGTTTTTACGCTTTTGCCAACGTTTAACAATACGGTAACGCCAAAAAGCTCTGCTTAGCCAATAGCTCGCAAGGCTTACAGTGCTAGCAATAATCACGCTGCCAAGCATTAAGGGTTGCCAGCTTATCATCAGCAGTTGCAATAGTTGGTTGATGTTAAAGGAAAGGGCTTCAGTATTTTCGGGGATTTGCAGTAAATATTGACCGAGCTTAAAGGCGTAGTAATAGGCGGGGCCCAATAGAATATTATTGAATATCCATGTGCAGGCAATCGCTATGGGTAAATTAGAGCCACTGCTGATGCTAAATACAATAACCGGCAGGGTTCTAAAAGGTATTGGCAAAAAAGCAAAAAACATACCGACGGATACGCCACGGCTTGCCGATCGCCTATTTACATTCCAAATAGGCGAATGCTGTATTTTATTGCCAAAACGTTGAATATGCGGATGTTCACGTAAATATTCAGCGTCGGGTAAGTGCTTGCGAAGTTTTTCGAGCATTAGATCTTTTTTTCATGTAGGCGTTTTAGCCACTGCTCACGTTCAAAATAGACGACAACAATCAGCGATATAGCTAAAGGGATTAACAAGTAGAACAAACGGAATACCAATAAAGCGGCTAAAACATCCGCTTGCGCTACATCCGGTAAGGCTACTAAGAAAGCTAACTCTAACACACCTAAACCACCAGGTGCGTGTGAAATAAGTGCAGCCGAGAATGAGGCCAAGAAAATACCTAATATTAGCCAGTAGCTAATATCGACATTAGCGGGTAGGGCAAAATAAATAATAGCGGCTGCGGCTAGCAGCTCTACGGCACCAATAAAGAGTTGCTTTATAGTTACCCGAATATTCGGATAGGCTAATTCAAAGCTTCTAAAGCGCATCGGTTTAAAGTTAAACAAGCTGCCTAATACATAGAGCGCAATAAAGCTCAGCATCGATGCACCTAAGCTAAATGCTAGCCAAGGCGATGCATCTTCATAAAAGCGGTTGAGATATTCAGGTGCAGTAACCAGAACAATACCGCCTAAAAGTAAGCAGCCTAAAGTGAAGGTAAAGGAACAAAAAGCGACTAATACGCCAATTTCGCCCGCATTCATGTGTTGTGAAGAGTACGCTCTATAACGCACCATACCACCAGAAAAGACCGAAGCGCCCAAATTGTGGCCAATCGCATAGGCGGTGAACGAGGCTAGGCTGATAAAGCGCCAGCGAATTTTTTTATGCAGATGTTGCAGGGCTAAGCTGTCGTAGCCTGCTAAAGCGGTATATGCAGCGAGGGTGGCTAATGCTGATAAAATCCAGCCGCTTAAGGGGATGGCCGATAAGCTGTCAACGATATCCTCATAAGAGATACCGCTTAACTCGTGATATAGCAGATAGATGGATAAAGCTACTGCAAAAACGCCAATAATCGGCCACAGATAGTCCTTTTTTATTACCATCATGTGAACCTATGTTACTCGCTCAAAAGAGCTAATTGAAATGCGTCTAGAGTAAATGGCGATCGGCATCGTTAAAAATTATCTCAAGGTTGTATTGGATATTACTCAGAGGGCGAACTGTATAGCGAACGTGTTACGCTTTTGCTCAGCGTTTTTATACCCAAACCACTTTTAAAGCAAGCCTGTAAAGGCAATACAGGCGCTATAGCGGTAAAGAAAGCCATTAAATATATTTAAGCGAAAACTTGCAAGCCATACAGCGATTCTTTAAGTTACAAAATAGGGACGGTGGATAAACAAGCAGGATGCTTATGCCTTTTCTAATGGGCTATTGCGTAGCCATAATCGCTAGTCAATTTCAAACAGCCTTATTGTCGCCTTGGCATTGCGCTATCTTAGCACTTTTAGCTGCTTTTTTATGGGTATTGCACAATCATTGCAAGAACGACACGATTGCTCTGTTGGCTTTGGTTGGCCTGCTTATTGGCGTTTGCTATAGTAATCTTTATGCCTCCCATGTCTTACGCCAGCAGCTACCTAAGCATCTAGAACAGCAAGAAATCACGCTAACGGTCAAAATCGCTAGCACGCCAAGCCTGCGCCAATATTATTGGCGCACAATCAGTGAAGTGGTAGAAAGCCCCGAGAGTTTGCTAAAAAAAATACGTTTAGACTGGTATGGGGATCAGCAACCTAAAGCTTGCCAAGTGTGGCGAGTACTTGTGCGATTGAAGCAACCACATGGCTTGCGCAACCCCGGCACATGGAATGCCCGGCTAGCGATGTTAGAAAAAGGCATACAAGCCACAGGCTATATTAGGCAGGCGACGTTGCTCGATGAGGGCGGTTATTGTGTGCATCGTTTAAGAGAGCAATGGCATGGCTATGTACTAAGCCAGCTACCGGCTGAGCGCGCCGCTTGGATTATCGCTTTAAGTACAGGCGATAAAAGCTTTTTAAGCCGACAGCAGTATCGTTTGCTGCAAGTTAGTGGCATTAATCATTTATTTGTCATTTCAGGCTTACATATTGGTTTAGCCGCAAGCCTAGTTTATGGCGCGATCTTGTTTTTTCGACGTTTAGGTTTAGGCCTGTTATTCACAGCTGATTGGCGACCAACAGCAGCCTTACTGGCCTTACTAGCAGCTTTATTATATGCCGCACTGGCAGATTTTGTGATTCCGACACAGCGTGCGCTAGTGATGATTATTGTCTTTTTTACTGCGCAAGTGGCGGGTATTCGCCTAGCTATTTGGTTACGATTTTGGTTGGCAATGGCTGTGGTGTTAAGTCTGAATCCTTTATCAGCCACAAATGTCGGCTTTGCTTTATCGTTTACGGCTGTGGCTTTGTTAATAGTCTGTGCGCAGCATATTCAGCGACAACAACAGCCTTTAAATAAATGGCGATTAGCGATTGCCTCGCAGTTTTATATCGCTGTCGGCTTAAGCCCACTACTATTAGGTTTTTTCCATCACCTATCTCTTAGTGGCCCCTGGATAAATGTATTCGCTATACCAATAGTTTCGTTGATTGTGCTGCCAATGGTTTTATTCGCTTTGCTCAGTTGGTTAGTGTTCACTAGAGATCTCTCCTTGCTAGCATCAGCCGATAAGGTGTTGCAGTATTTGTTTGCAGCTATTCGCTGGTGCAATGAGCGCTTTCTGGTGGTGATGGATTATTTGCCTGCGATGCAGCCTAGCAGCGTCACGATTGCGCTCTTAGTTATCGTTTGTCTCTTGTTAGCCTTGCCCCGCTACTTGCCGGCTAGGTTTACTATAGCGTGCTTGTTAGTGCTTACTATGATGATTGCCGATAAGCCTTATCAAGTAGAGTCAGGCGCATTGCGTGTGCAAGTGCTAGATGTAGGGCAAGGTCTGTCAGTATTAGTACGCACAGCCCAGCATCAATTGCTTTACGATACCGGTGCAGCGTGGTCGCAAGGCAGTATGGCGCAGCAAGTTGTGCAGCCAGTGCTAAACTATTATGCGCTAGGCAGTTTAGATAAAGTGATTATCAGCCATTTTGATAATGATCATGCAGGCGGCTGGCGGTACTTACATGACAATATGCCGGTACAACAATGGCTGGGTAATAGCGCTGATCTAGCTTTTGATGCCTGTTATGCTGGCATGTCTTGGCATTGGGATGGCGTTGATTTTCAGATAGTAAGCCCTAACTTTGACGAGCAAGACAGCGGCAATGACGGTTCCTGCGCCTTGCTTATCAAGACTGCGCAGCGCAGTGTTTTACTGCCTGGTGATATTGGTAAAGCGGCTGAAGTCGCACTATTAAAGGAGAATCCTGCGCTAAACACTATCGATGTGTTGATTGCCCCGCATCATGGCAGTAATAGCTCCTCCTCTTATCCCTTGGTTGAAAAAGCCCAGCAGGCCATTGTTGTGTTTGCTACAGGCTATTTAAATCGTTATCAGCATCCGCATGAAGCCATCGTTAAGCGCTACCAATCTGTGCAGGCTACACTGTTTAATACGGCAAGTGATGGTATGGTAAGTATCGACATTGATCAGCAGGGCAATGTGAAAGCGTCGCGCTTTCGTCAGCAAGCATTGCGTTATTGGGATGCCGTGCCGGCGAATCATCTTGAGTATTAAGAAAGCCGCCGTTATTATTGCGCAATTATCTTTTTTAGAGGCTTTCCTGTGTACGAATTTATCGTAGCCGGCGGTGTCATTATGATACCGCTTATTTTGTGTTCGGTTATTTCTATTAGTATCTGTGTTGAACGTTTTTGGAGTCTAAGCCCCAGTAAAATCGCACCACCTAACTTGATTGCACAAGTATGGATGTGGTTAAAAAATGACGAGTTTACGGTAGAGCGCATGCGCGAATTAAAAGCCTCTTCGCCTTTGGGTTACATCATGTCCGCAGGTTTAAGTAACTCGGCTAGTCGCGAAAGCATGAAAGAAAGCATAGAAGAGGCCGCTATGCATGTTGTGCATGATTTGGAGCGCTACTTAAACCCCTTAGGTACTATCGCATTAATATCGCCGCTGCTAGGCTTGTTGGGTACAGTAGGGGCCATGGTTATTTTGTTTAACGATATTATGTTGCAAGGCACAGGCGATGCGCAGGTATTAGCCGGTGGTATCTCACAAGCCTTAATCACCACAGTAACAGGCTTGGTGGTCGCCATTCCGACCTTGATAATGCACCGTTATTTTCAGCGCCGTGTTGATGGCATTGTTTTGCAGTTAGAGCAGCAATCACAAAAGCTAGTGGATGCTTTGCATTCAGAGCGCCAAGTGGATATTAAAGAAAACTAATTATGCACTTTAAGCGACAAAGCAAGCGAGAAGTCAGCCTAGATCTTACACCACTAATTGATGTGGTGTTTTTGCTGCTAATCTTTTTTATGGTGACCACCAGCTTTACTGACAGAACACAGCTCAGTATTGATTTACCCGAAGCACATGGCGAGATACAGCTAAAACAGCCAGAAACGATTGAAGTACTTATTAATGCCAGTGGCGAGTACCATGTAAATGGTCAACGATTGATTAACGACAACTTTGCCACTTTGAAAAGTGCGATAAGTCAGCAACTGGAAGAGTACAGCAGTGCTATCTTTATCGTCACCGCCGATGGCAATGCCCCCCATAAAGCCGTGGTAACCGCTATGGATGTAGCGGGTCAGTTGGGCATTACCCATCTTAGTGTCACCACGATCAGAGCCGATGAGTAAAAATTGAGTAAACATACAAAATTTAAAGACGACGTACTGCTGTATAAGCGCTTGCTATCCTATGCTTGGCCTTATCGCGGCTTATTCGCTCTCAGCATTATAGGCTTTATGCTGTATGCCGCTTTAGATGTGCTAGCTGCCGACTTAATGCAGTACCTTATTGATAGCATGGGCGGTACGCCATTAATGCATACTGAGCAAAAAACCGGTCTTATCACCACGTTTTTACGCACCTATCTCGATATTGATACCAACGATAGTGCCCAAGCGCGTATCGCTATCCCTTTACTACTGGTGTTTTTGGCTACTATGCGTGGGGTAGGTGCCCTAGTGGGTAACTACTATATAAAATATATTGGTAGTCGCGTTGTTTACGATTTGCGTCAGCTGATGTTTCGCCAAATGATGCATTTGCCTACCGCTTATATACTGTCACACAGCAGCGGTAATTTAATCAGCCGTATTACTTATAGCGTAAGCCAGATCACTACAGCAGTTACTAATGCGGTGGCAGTATTATTTCGTGAAGGCTTAACTGTTATTTTCCTTTTTTCTTATTTGGTCTATATCAATTGGAAGTTAACACTCACTTTCTTGATTGTTGCTCCCTTAATTGCCTTTATTGTTCGCACGGTTAGCCAACGCTTTCGTCGTTTAAGTAAAAAGCTACAAACCTCTATGGGCGATGTCACCCATGTGGTTTCTGAAGCGGTTACGGGTAATCGCGATATGCGTATATACGGTGCACAGGAAAGTGAAGTCGAGCGCTTTGGTCGCGTTAATCAAAAAACGCTAAAACAGCAGCTTAAAATTGCCATTGCTGATGCCGCTTTTTCTCCAGTGATCCAAATATTACTCAGTACCGCCATTGCCATATTGGTTTGGTTAGGCTTAAACCCAAGTATTATTGAATCGATGTCGCCGGGTTTGTTTGTTTCTTACTTGATTGCTGCCGGTGTAATCGGTAAGCCGCTGCGTCAATTAACCGATGTGATCAATACCATTCAAAAGGCCTTGGCTGCAGCAGAGGAAGTGTTTGGCACCTTAGATGAACCTGCTGAGGTAGAAACAGGGACTAAAACAGTGGATAGAGTCAAAGGTGATATCCGTTTCGATGATGTTTCCTTTCGCTATCCTAAGGCTAAAGACGACGCACTAAAAAACATCAACTTTACTGCAAAGGCGGGACAAATGGTCGCCTTGGTCGGTGCCTCAGGCGGCGGTAAAAGCACCTTGGCGAATTTGATTCCACGTTTTTTTGAAGTCGATGCCGGTACGATTTATATCGACGATTTACCGATAACCGAACTGACCTTAAAAAGTCTGCGCAAGCAAATTGCTTTTGTCAGCCAAAACGTCGTACTAATGAACGATACCGTTCGTAATAATATAGCTTATGGTGAATTGGTTAGCTGCAGCGATGAAGAGATTCAAAAAGCAGCCGAACTTGCCAATGCACACGATTTTATCAGCCAAATGGACGAAGGCTATAATACACTGATCGGCGACAACGGCTTGATGCTATCCGGTGGTCAGCGTCAACGTTTAGCGATTGCTAGGGCTATCTTAAAAAATGCCCCGATTTTGATTATGGACGAGGCCACCTCGGCTTTAGATAATGAGTCCGAACGCCTTATCCAAGCCGCCATGCAAAATATTGCCGGCAGCTGTACGCATATTGTTATTGCTCACCGTTTATCAACCATCGAGCGTGCGGATTTAATCTTGGTTATCGACCAAGGCCGCATCGTTGAACGAGGCAATCACCAAGAGCTACTCGCGCAGCAAGGCCGTTACGCACAATTGCATGACCAATATCGGGAACAAGATATGGCGAAGGCGTAATGCAGCGCTTTTTTGATTATATCTGGTATAAAAAAAACGGCTGGGGGCTGTTATTGCTGCCCCTAGCAGGGCTGTTTTATCTGGTTAGCACACAAAGGCGTAGGCGTCTTATCAACAAGCCAAAACCCACGCTTGGCGCACCGGTAGTAATCGTTGGCAATATCAGCGTAGGCGGTACGGGTAAAACGCCTTTGCTAGTAGCGTTAGTCGAGTTACTGCAGGCGCAAGGTCTAAAACCGGGCGTTATCAGCCGGGGTTATGGCGGCAAAGCCAATTACCCCTATGCGCTTAATGCTACTAGCCGCGCCGAACAATCCGGTGATGAACCCTTGCTGATTTATCGACGTTGCCAATGCCCGGTGGTGGTATCGCCAAATCGTTTAGAAGCTGCACAATTTTTGCTCGCCCATAACGATGTTGATGTCATCTTAAGTGATGATGGCTTGCAGCATTACGCGTTACCTAGGGATATAGAGATCGTCGTTATTGATGGCAAGCGCGGCTTAGGCAATGGTTTTTGCCTGCCTGCTGGCCCTTTGCGGGAAACAGCCAGCCGCTTAAATAGCGTGGATTATGTCTTAGTGAATGGCGATAGCGCGCAGCCATTGCCTGGCCAGCCCCATTATTTTAGCGTAGAAGCCCAAGCACCGGTTGCTCTAGGCGAAAACGCCGCCCAGACCACGCTCACTAAGAATGTGCATGCGCTGGCGGGTATTGGCAATCCACAGCGCTTTTTCAACACCTTAGAACAGCAAGGCTACCAGTTTGAAAAACACATTTTTGCCGATCACCATGCGTTTGTAGAGCAAGATATTGAATTTACTGAGCAAAAGCCGGTAATTATGACAGAAAAAGACGCGGTCAAATGCCTGCATTTTAGCAATTTAAACCTACACTGGTATTTACCCGTATCCGCACAACTGCCAACGGCATTCAGCCAGCAGTTTTTACAGCAACTGCAAGCCTACTTAACAAAGGTGTGACATGGGATTTATTGTTGTTATTCCAGCGCGTTATGCATCCAGCCGATTGCCTGGTAAACCTTTATTGGATATTGCCGGCAAGCCAATGATACAGCATGTCTGGGAGCGTGCCTGCGAAAGCCAAGCTACCGATGTCTATATTGCTACCGATCATGCCGATATTGCCAAAGCCGCGAAAGCTTTTGGCGCCAAAGTCTGTATGACCAAAAGCAGCCATGAATCCGGCACCGATAGACTGCAAGAGGTCGCCAGCCAGCTGGGCTTAGACGAGCAACAAGTTATCGTTAATGTCCAAGGCGATGAACCCTTAATACCGCCTGCCGTTATTAACCAAGTGGCCGCCTTAATGGAGGCGGAAAATACGCCGCAAATGGCCACCTTATACGAACATATTCAGCAAGCAGAGCATGTGTTTGATGCTAATGTCGTTAAGCTTGTTGAAGACAATAAGGGCAATGCTTTATATTTTAGCCGTGCGCCGATTCCATGGCATAGAGACGGCTTTGCGCAATCACAAGCCTTGCCGCAGGGCATAGACTATAAGCGCCATATTGGCATTTATGCCTACCGGGCTAGCTTACTGAATCAATTCGTTGGCTGGCCTATTAGCCCACTAGAGGCGATCGAAAAGCTTGAACAATTGCGCGTACTCAGCCAAGGTATATCCATTAAAGTACAAAAAGCCTGCCAAGCGATACCCGCAGGCGTCGATACCATGCAGGACCTACAAGCAGTACGGGCCCTATTAGGACAATAAATCAGGAGAAACCCATGGCTAAGAAAGCATCCGTATTATTTGTTTGTTTAGGTAATATCTGTCGCTCACCCGCGGCGCATGGGATATTTGAGAAAATGGTTAGTCAGGCTGATTTAGATCAGCATATTATGATTGACTCATGCGGAACTGGTTCTTGGCATATTGGCCAGCCACCCGATGATAGAATGCAAAAAGCTGCATTATTACGCGGTTATGATTTATCGCATTTACGCGCCCGCCGCATAGAAGACGATGACTTTAATCGTTTTGACTTTGTGTTAGCGATGGATACCCGCAATCTTGCCGATGTGATGAAAAAAGCGCCCAATCATTACGCGGGGAATATTCAGCTGTTTATGGATTACGCACCGGAAGAAAGCGTACTGGAAGTACCCGATCCTTATTACGGTGAAGAAGACGGCTTTGAGCGTGTATTGCATCTAGTAGAAACAGCCAGCAGCGGTTTGCTTAAACGCATACAAAATAGCTTATGAAGCCAGCGGCGAGCATTCAAAAAAACGTGGCTTTGCAGGCCTATAATACCTTGGCATTGCCTGCCATAGCTCGCCACTATATCCAAGTTGCAAGCCTAGACGATGTGAAAAAAGCCCTTGCCTATAGCCAAAAAGAGCAGCTACCGATTTATATTCTTGGTGGAGGCAGCAATACGGTTTTTTCTGGCGATTATCAGGGTTTACTGGTGCATATCGCTTTGCAGGGTATTGAAAAAACCAATGAAGATGCAAGTAGCATTAGCTTGCGAGTAGCCGCTGGTGAAAATTGGGATACATTTTTACAATACTGCTTAGCCCATCAATACTATGGCTTAGAAAACCTCGCTATTATTCCCGGCACCGTAGGCGCTGCGCCTATACAAAATATCGGCGCTTATGGTTTAGAAGTTGCCCAATACATAAGCAGCGTTGAAGTTTGGGATACGCAAACCCAACAGCTAGACGTATTAAATCAGCAAGCATGCCAGTTTGCCTATAGAGATAGCATCTTCAAGCAGCAGCAAGATCGTTATATTGTTATTGCGGTTCATTTTCGCCTTGCTAAGCAATTCACAGCCAACCTATCGTACCATGCTTTAAAAGATGCTTTAGAAGGCAAAACGGTAACAGCGAAAAGCCTACGTGATGCGGTAATAGCGCTGCGCACCAGCCGTCTACCACCGATTAAGACCTTCCCCAATGCCGGCAGCTTTTTCAAAAACCCAGTGATTGCTTTAGAACAATTTCAACAGCTACAACAGCAATATCCCGATATACCGAACTTTATCCAGCAAGACAGCATCAAAATACCTGCAGCATGGCTAATAGAGCAATGCGGTTGGAAGGGCAAACGGCTAGGCAATGTCGCCATGTACAAAAAACATGCCTTGGTTATGGTGAATTTAGGCGGTGCGACCTTTGCCGATGTAAACCGTTTAACTCAACATGTTATCGAGGATGTCAAAAATACATTTTCTATTCATCTAGAGCCTGAACCACGCTTTTTGAGTAGTATGGATAAAACCAGTCAGCAACACACACCGGCGGAGTGCTTATGAAAAGAATCATCGTTTTATGCTGCTGCTTATTCAGCATGGCCTTACACGCACAGATAGTGGATGTGACTAAAACCGTTACTGGCGTGGGCGAAAGCTATCAAGATGCCTTAAATTCTGCTTTGCTCATGGCCGTACAGCAAGTGCGTGGGCTTGAGGTGGGCACTGAAAGGCAATTAGAAACCACGGTAAGTTACTTGTTTAGCTACCGTGCCGATATCGTTGTAGAAGAAACCCGTATTAAAAAAGATATCTATAGCGACTCCAAAGGCTGGATAAAAAGCTTTGAAGTGCTAAAAATTAGCAAACCAAAAAATAAAGAGGATGTCTGGCAAGTTAGTGCTGTGGTGACTGTGCCGCATTTTGAAAGTGCGTTAGCCGCAGACGATAAACGCTATACCTTAGCGGTGATGCCTTTTATTAGCATGCAGTCGCGTTATTACATCAATGACGAGAGGTTAGCGAGCAATGCAGTTAGGCAGACACTGCGCGACCAACTGCTCACACGTTTCACCCAAAACGGCCGCTTTGCTATGCTCAATAGAGCGCAAGGGCAGGTGTTAGATCAAGAGTTCTCTTTACTGGCCTCTGATGCGGTATCCAAAGAAGATGCCAGCCGCCTGGGCAATATTGCCGGTGCGGACTTTATCCTCTTAGGCGTTATTGACTACATCGGTAAACCAAAAAAGTCACGCAGTTACTATGGTGCAGATTTTAATGAAAACCGTATTCAAGCTGAACTCAGCTATCAAATCGTCGAAGTAGCCACACAGCGTATTTTATGGGCCGACACCTTAGAAGCCAGCTTGTTATTGGATGCTGATTTTGAAACGCGTAGGGTGTTTGAGCAGCTAGCTAATCAAGTTTCCAGTGAGGCTACGCAAGCCGTTTACCCGATACGCATTATGGATATCATCAATGAAGAACAAATATTCCTAAGCCAAGGCGGTAAAGCGATTCAGGTCGGTGATCGCTACTGGGTGAAAGATGAAGCTAAAGCTATACAAGATCCGGATACGGGTAAAACTTTGCAGATAGAAGGCCTGCCCATTGCCGAGATAGAAATTGTCGATGTTGGGAATACGCACAGCATAGCCAAGCTAATCAGTGGCGATATTTGGCAAGTTACCGCCCACGCGATTATACGCGAAGCTAAAAGCCCGGTAAGTCCAGCTGCTGAAGCTAGGCCACTCACGCCGGGCAGCTCAGAAAAGCCTCTTAGCTGGGATTAATCCGGTGCAGCAAGCAGCGGCACCTCTAGCCGCTGTTCAAAGTACGCATAGCGCTAGCGGTTTATTCAGGCCGGCTGTATCATTCAGGCATGGCAAAAACGGCATTTGATTATCCAACTTTCTTAAAAACATTAACGCAGCGCCCTGGTGTGTACCAGATGCTAGCTGCGAACGGTGATGTTTTATATGTAGGAAAAGCCAAAAACTTAAAAAACCGCGTTTCCAGTTATTTTAAAGGCCAAGGTTTAAGCGGAAAAACCCAAGCCCTAGTGGCTAAAATTGCCAGTATTGATGTTACGGTTACAACCAGCGAAACCGAAGCACTGATTCTTGAGCAAAACCTGATTAAGCAATATCGTCCGCCGTATAATATTTTGCTGCGCGATGATAAGTCCTATCCGTATATTTTTTTATCCGATGGTGATTTTCCGCGCCTTGCTTATCATCGCGGCGCGAAAAAAGACAAGGGCAGCTATTACGGCCCTTACCCCAATGCCTCCTCTGTCAGAGAAAGCCTAAGCCTGCTGCAACGCGTATTCCAAGTGCGCCAGTGCGACGATAGTTATTTTGCCAATCGCACACGGCCTTGCCTGCAATATCAAATCAAACGTTGCACTGCGCCCTGTGTGGATTTAATCAGCAAAGAAGAGTACGCCCAGCAAGTAGAACATACCCAGCTATTTTTAGAAGGTAAAAACGACCAACTACTGACCACGCTGGCGGATCAGATGGAGCAATCCTCACAGGCCTTGGATTTTGAAAAAGCAGCCGACTACCGCGACCAAATCAAACACTTACAGCGTATTGTAGAAAGCCAGTTTGTTGAAGCGGGTGATGCCGAGGCCGATGTTATCGCTGCCAGCTGCCAAGTAGGGCTTGCCTGTGTGCATGTTTTATTTATTCGTGGTGGGCGCATTCTAGGCAGCAAAAGTTTTTATCCAAAGCTACCGCTAGAAAGTAACGAAGCCGATGTGCTTCAAGCTTTTGTCGCGCAATTTTACCTCAGCGCAGAGCATGAAATACCCAGCAGAGTACTCATCAGTACAGATATCGAAGAAATCGCCATGTTAGCCGAGGCGCTAGCAGACAAAGCCAAAAAACAAGTCAATATTTCTGCCAGTGGTCGCGGTAACAGCCAACAGTGGTTAAATCTCGCCTTATCCACTGCTGAGCAAAATCTGCAATCACGTGTACACAGCAAAGCCAGCATGCTAAAACGCTTCACCACCTTGCAGCAGGCCTTGCAGCTAGACACACTACCTGAAAGAATCGAATGCTTTGATATCAGCCACAGCTCTGGTGAAGCCACAGTAGCATCGTGTGTAGTGTTTAATCAGCAGGGGCCAGTAAAAAGTGACTACCGAAAATTCAATATCGACGGCATCATCCCAGGCGATGATTACGCTGCCATGGAGCAAGCCTTAACACGACGCTTTAAGCGTTTAGTGGATGGCGAAGGCAAAGCCCCTGATATTTTATTGATTGACGGTGGTAAAGGGCAGGTAGCTAAAGCTGTGCACGTGCTACAATCGCTAGGCTTAGATAAAATACATATTGTTGGTGTGGCCAAAGGCCCAACGCGCAAGGCAGGTTTAGAAACCTTGATACTGGCCAAGCAGCAGCAAGAGTTTGAGTTACCAGCAGCTGATTCACCTGCTTTACACTTGATCCAACATGTACGCGATGAATCGCACCGTTTTGCAATAAAAGCCCATACTGCAAAACGCGATAAAAAGCGTCAGCAATCGCGTTTAGAAGATATACCGAATGTAGGTGCAAAAAGAAGGCGTGAACTATTGCGTTTTTTTGGCAGCGTAAAGGCCATTACCGAGGCACCCGCAAGGGAGCTTGCCAAAGTACCTGGCATCAGCGAGAAAATAGCAGATGATATTTATGCGTATTTTCATAAAGAATAAATAAAACCGCAGGTTTGTAATAAAAGGCAAAAACATGAATATTCCCAATAGTCTTACTTTGTTCCGCATTGTGTTGGTTGGTGTTTTGGTGGTGATGTTTTACACCCCTTTTAAATTCGACTATTTAGCGTTAACGGCTATATTCGGCATAGCCGCTTTAACCGACTTGTTTGATGGCTATTTAGCGCGAAAGCTTGATCAAAGCACGCCACTAGGCGCTTTTTTAGACCCCGTTGCCGACAAGCTGATGGTGGTGGTTGTTTTAGGTTTATTAATTGAACGCTTCCATGAGTGGTATTTTACCCTGCCGGCTTTAGTGATTATTGGTCGTGAAATTGTGATTTCCGCATTGCGTGAATGGATGGCAGAAATCGGCAACCGTACCAGCGTTGCGGTATCCCATATCGGCAAGATAAAAACCACTATGCAAATGATCGCCATATTATTGTTTTTACTTATCGACGTGGGCAACCCGATGATTATCTTTACATTAATCACAGGCCTTGCGTATATCGCATTATATATAGCTGCTGTGCTCACCCTGTGGTCGATGTTTATCTACTTAAAAGCCGCTTGGCCGGACTTAAAAGCAAAATAATCAGTTTTTTATCAATAACCGCGCAGTTTTACTTGACAGAAAAAAGCATCTCGCTAGAATAGGCGGCCTTGTTTAGCCATACAGACAACGCAAGTTGACTAGGTAAAGCAACGGTTGACAACCATAGCGGTTTTGCGGGAATAGCTCAGTTGGTAGAGCGCAACCTTGCCAAGGTTGAGGTCGCGAGTTCGAGCCTCGTTTCCCGCTCCAGCGGCGCGATAGCAAAGCGGTTATGCTACGGATTGCAAATCCGTTCAGCCCGGTTCGACTCCGGGTCGCGCCTCCAATATGGATGAACAAATAGTAGTAGCCGATACTACTTAAAATACCTCTCTTAGCCCGGGTGGTGGAATCGGTAGACACAAGAGACTTAAAATCTCTCGCACGCAAGTGTGTGCCGGTTCAAGTCCGGCCCCGGGCACCATTCAACAATCCGAACCCTTCCGAAACAATCCAAATCTCATTCAAAAGTTAGCTAGAATAAAGGCTTTCAACGAAGTTTTGTCCGAACTAGTCCGATCTGATCTGTTGCCAGCCGATGTATTGTGGTGCTATCTTTGGTGCTATCGAGTTCAATTTTGATGGATAGCACCAATGCCCCTTACAGATGTTGCAATACGTGGCTTAAAGCCAGATGCTAAAGACCGCTGGTATAGTGATGAGAAAGGCCTTCGATTGTTGGTTAAAACTAGCGGTGTTAAGTTATGGCGATTGAAATATCGCTATAACGGGAAGCAAAAGACTTTAGCACTAGGTGAATATCCAGCAGTCACCTTGAAGCAGGCTCGAGATGCTGTAATTGATGCTAGGCGGCTTTTGGCTGACGGCAAAGATCCATCTGAAGAGCGTAAGCTTGCTAAGCTTAGGCAGAGTTTTGATATTCAAAATAGCTTCGAGTCTGTAGCTAGTGAATGGTGGAGGTTGCAATCTGGCCTTTGGACAGATGGGCATGCTAATCGAGTTTGGGTTCGGCTGAATGATAATGCGATAAAGTTTTTAGGCGCCAAACCTATGCAGAGTATAACGCCTCAAGAAATTATTCTGGTCATTCGCAGAGTTGAAGGGCGTGGTGCTTTAGATGTTGCTTCGCGCGTTTTGCAGGATATTCGTCGTGTGTTTTCTTATGCTGTTCAGGTGGGGCTGGTTAGCTATAATCCAGCCAGTGATCTTAGTGGTGTTCTTTTAGCAAGAAAGACAGGACATAGGCCTTCGCTTCATCCAAGTGAGCTGCCTACTTTTTTACGCTTACTAGAGGGTTATGATGAAATAGGCCGGCAGTTAACGCGTTTAGCCGTCCAGCTGCTTGTATTGACGTTTGTGCGCCCAGGTGAGCTTCGCGGTGCGCGTTGGGATGAGTTTGATTTTAACGAAGCCTTGTGGCGTATTCCTGCCGAACGAATGAAGATGAAGGAGGAGCACATTGTTCCTTTGTCTAGGCAGTCTTTAGCGCTTCTAACGGATCTGAAACCGATGACTGAGACGTATGGTTTTGTTTTTCCTTCAGAGCGTCGCCTTAGTGAGCCAATGTCTGACAATACAATGCGTAGGGCAATATTTAAATTAGGTTATGATGGTAACCACCCCGGAAAATCAAAAGCTACGCCTCATGGTTTCAGGGCCACGGCTTCATCTATCCTTAACGAGCAAGGGTTCAATCCGGATGCTATTGAGCGTCAGCTTTCGCATCGAGAGAGGGATGGGGTAAGGGCAGCATACACTCATCATGCTAGGTATTTGGATGATCGGCGTGAAATGATGCAGTGGTGGGCTGACTACTTAGATCAGCAACGAGCTGTGGGCTAGGCTAGCCGGTAAAGGCATAGTGTACTGGTCAAGTCCAAGTGGACACTTTTAATTGATAATTTTCATACGCTATCGGATTCATATTCCCGTTAGCTGCATGAAGGCTTTTTACATTGTAATATCTCATGTAAGCCGCCACATCGGCAATCATTTCATCAACGGTGGCATGGTGAACTTTTAATAGCCAGTCATGTTTTAAGCTACCAAAGAAGCATGCAACCACCGCATTATCCTAGCAAGCACCTACATCGTATTTACGCTTCTGATTCATTTTTCACCTCAAACTAGACTGAGCCTATTGTCTCTCATCGAAGTGTCCATTTGAATTAGACCAGAACATTCCAACCATGTATGTATTATTTGATGAGTGGGGATGGACAAAAACGGTGCCTAAGCAAGCTGAATAGTGAGCGAGTAAAATTCGGTTGGCTAGCTACTCTATAAGCATTGTGCCTTAAACGCTTTCATCCTTTATTGGCTGGCTGTCGGTTTGAGGCTCTTCCGTTTCCGCTGCTTCTTTCTCTTCTGGCGCTGTAGGGTGAGCCTCTTCGTCTGCCTTACGCGCGGCTTCTCTTTCTGATTCTCGTAGCAGAACGCGCTCAATGCGCTCATTAAGGATCTTCTCTTTTTCTTCCATGCGCCGCCACTCTAAGGATAAATCTTTATACAGCGAATACGCCATGAGTACCATGAGCAGCATAAAAGGAAAGGCGGTAACAATAGAAACCGTCTGTAAGCCTACTAATCCGCCGCTAAGCAATAAAGCACCTGCCATAAATAGCTGTAAAACACCCCATAGAATACGCACTAATCGCGTCGGGTTAAGCGCACCTTTAGAGGTAAACATGCCCAATACAAAGGTAGCGGAATCCGCTGATGTGACGACAAACATCGACACCAGTAAGACCGCAACAATCGCCGCATAAAAACCGCCGGGTAATTGATCGAGCATTACATACAGCCCAGCGGGTACTTCAAGTGCGACGGCATCCGCGATACCCGCATTTTGGTAGAGCTCAAAATAAATGGCTGAGCCACCAAAGGTAGAAAACCACAGCATACTGAGAATAACAGGCACTATCATTACGCCTAAAACAAATTCTCGTATCGTGCGCCCACGCGAAATTCGGGCAATAAAGCTGCCTACAAAAGGCGCCCAGCTTAAACCCCAAGCCCAATAAAAAATGGTCCACTCTTGTACCCAGTGTTCAGTGGAATAGGGCGTAGTAACCAAGCTCATCTGAATAATATTGCCTAAATATTCACCCAGTGTTTGCGTCATCTCGCTAAAGATGAACGAAGTAGGCCCTAGCAGCAGAACAAATAACAATAAGCCCGCAGCAAGCACCATATTCGCATTACTTAAAATTTTGATGCCGCGATTCAGTGGTGTCATCGCCGAGAGAATAAACAAAAAGCCAAGGCCTGCGATAATCATCAGTTGCGGGCTAATGCCATAGGAAATACCGAATAAGCGAACCAAGCCGCTATTGATTTGCAGTGCCCCTAGGCCCAATGTGGTCGCTACACCAAAAATAGTCGATAGCACGGCTAAGGTATCAATAGCTTTACCCCAGCCTTGATCAACACGGTCACCTAATAAGGGACGAAAAGTTTCACTGATTAAACCGTAACTATTGTGCCTAAAGCGCACATAGGCGATGGCTAAACCAACCACGGCGAAGTTAGCCCATTGGTGCAAGCCCCAGTGGAAAAACGCGTAGCGTAGGCCGGTCTGCGCAGCCTCGGGTGTGCGTGGTTCACCGATGCCTAAAGGTGGCGAGTTAAAGTGCATCATCGGCTCAGCAACACCCCAAAATACCAAGCCCACACCCATGCCGCCGGAGAAAATCATTGCCAGCCAACTGCCATAGCTAAACTCGGGGGGTTCGTTCTCTGGGCCTAGGCGAATACTGCCGTAGCGGGATAAGCCCAGCCATAAAGTAAATGCCACAAAACCGCTGGTCACTAATAAATACAGCCAGCCAAAATCATTGGCGGTGGCATCCAAGGCCTTTTGTGCTAAATCTTGCATGCCCTGTGGATCATTGACCGTCAGTGCTAAAAAGCAAGCAATCAGCAGTATGGATAAATAGAAGACCGCACCGACATCCCCAAGGGATCGGTCTATCCACTGCCTTAGCTTGCTCATAAAGTTCCTATACTAATGTTATGCATATTCATTTAATATGCAGGTATGTTTTTCGTGGTAGTCAGCTTTTATTGTAAAGTTTCACCTTCGTTAAGCAAACCCTAATAGATCATGTACTTTGAAATGGAAGGTTTTTATATGTTTAAAAAGATTGTTGGCGCGGTTGCTTTAACCTGTCTCAGCACCACAGCTATTCATGCATCGGAGTTATTCAATGCAGAAGATGCGGTTAAATACCGTCAATCGGTTTACCAAATTTTTGCAGCGCAAACCGGCGTGATGGGTGCCATGGTGACAGGCAAAATGCCTTTTGATGCCGCTGAAATTAGCAAGCGTGCTAATAATATTGCTGCTGTAGCCCACATGCTAGGTGATACTTATTTTCCTGCAACGCGTACTGTTAAAAGCTCAAATATGAAAGACAATGCATGGAACAATATGGAAGATTTCCAAGCCAAAGGTCAAAATTATGGTGAGGCGCTAGGTAAATTGGTTGAAGCATCATCGCAAGATGATTTTGATGCAGCTAAAGCGCGTCCGGTTGTCGGTGCTGTTTTACAAGCCTGTAAAGCGTGTCATGATGACTACCGCGCTAAGTAAGCCGCAGTAGTCTTCGAAAAACCCACCCTCGCGGTGGGTTTTTTATCTGTAGGGAATATGGAAGACACCATAAACTACGGCTGCTGCAATAGCTGCAGCAAAAACAAAACGAAACCAAGGGAAGCTTGCCATCGCATCGCCCGCTAAGGGATCTTGGTCCTTTTCAGAGGCGTCTTTTTTGCCAGTAAACATGGCCTTCACTAAGCCTTCACCACGTAGTTTATAAAAGGCAATCGCTGTCAAGTGCAGGCCAATTAAAATTAACAGCCAATCAAAAAATATACGATGCCAACGCGTCAGCCAAGCAGAGGTAGCACGACCAACGGTTTCATATAAAGGCCCGGATAAGAAAATATCGTCGGTGGTAAATAGGCCGCTGACGAGCTGAAAAATCACTGCTCCCATCAAGACCAATACCATCAATCCGCCCATTGGGTTATGGCTTAAATAACGCGGCTTATCACGAGAAAACAGCCGAGTGATATAGGCGATAAACGCTTTAGGGCCATATAAAAAATGAGTAAAACGGGCATAAGGTGTGCCGATAAAGCCCCAGACAAGCCGATACACTAATAAGCCGAGCAAGATTTCGCCGAGCAAAAAGTGCCAATTCATTTTGTTTTGGTCTTGAGTAAGCCACATCAAAAATATCAGCAAGGGCAAGCACCAGTGAAAAACCCGTATGGACCAATCCCATACCTTGATGCTTTGGCCTGACTTGTCATGTGCCATGGTGTTTTTCCTGTATTGCTGATACAAATTAAGGGCTTACTTTAACGCAAGTGGTGTGCAAGATGAAGGCTAGAAGGGCATTTGAAGGAAACTTTAGACATAAAAAAAGGGCAGACCTTGAAAGGCCTACCCTTTGATAGTGCAGCTAATATTAGATAGCTACGATTTTCTCGGCTTGTGGGCCTTTTTGGCCGTCAGTCACAATGAACTGTACTTTTTGGCCTTCCATTAAGGTTTTAAAGCCATCGTTAACAATGGCGCTAAAGTGCGCAAACACGTCAGGGCCTGACTCTTGCTCGATAAAACCAAAGCCTTTCGCTTCGTTAAACCATTTGACGGTACCAGTAGTTGTATTAGACATAATAATATCCTGAAATTTATATAAAGTTTTGCCTTCAAAAGGCTTGAATTGCTGAAAAATGTAGACTGGAACTTAAAACTTCAGGACGAGATATTATTGAATAAAACTACGAAATGAGGGATGTAAATAATAGACTGCTTTCTAGCTGGCAACCACTATATAGCTCCCATTAGAACTTGTCTAACATTATTTTCGTTTACTGCTACTATGGCCGTTAATCCCTTGAGCAGACAGCTTGGCCGATAAGCCTTGCGGTTTATGCAAAGAAAGCCTTATGCTTTATGCATATATAAGCTATTGATAGAGGGATTTTCTCTCGTCATTTGGCGAGGGAATAATTGCGCAAAGGTGTTCATGCAATGTCTCACTGCGAGCAATCAATTTAGCGTGACCATTGATGGAGTTAAACCATGAAAAAGCCCGATATACCACACAATGAAACTGCTCGTTTAGCCGCGCTAAACAGTCTACATATAATGGATACGCCGCAAGAAGAGCGTTTTGATCGATTAACACGTATAGCCCAAAAGCACTTTAACGTGCCTATCGCTTTGGTGAGTTTGGTAGATGCCAATAGGCAATGGTTTAAATCAAAACAAGATATAGATGTTGTAGAAACACCACGTGATATCTCATTTTGTGCGCATGCCATCAACGGCGATGAAATCTTTAATATTCCTAATGCGCTGGAAGATAAACGCTTTATCGATAATCCTCTGGTTAGCGGGCCACCGAATCTTCGTTTTTACGCCGGTGCACCTTTTCTAGATGATAAACCTAGAGTTTTTTCACGTGAAGAACTCAGCGTTTTACGGGATCTAGCTGATGGCGTTGAAGTTGAAATAGAGAGAACTCTTTTCCATGAGACGCATAAAGTTTTGCAGTCTCAAGATAAATGCTTAAAGACATTGCTAGAAATCATTTTTGATGGGGTTATCGTTATTGATTTAAGCGGTAATATCCGCTCAGTCAATTCAGCTGTAGAGAGGCTATTTGGCTATACAGAAGCAGAAATTATTGCGCGTAACTTCCGAACCTTAATGCCTGAACCCTACGCAAGCGAGCATGAAAAACATCTTAAAGACTACCTGACCACCGGTGAGAAAAGAATCAGTGGCGCAAGCAGAGAAGTAGTGGGTTTACGAAAAGACGGCAGCCAGTTCCCTATGGAGCTGGCTGTGTCGGAAATGGTCATTGATGGAGAAATGTTTTTTACCGGTGTTGCACGCGATATTACTTTGCAAAAGCGGCACTTAGAAAGCTTGCAGCTGAACGATTCGGTGATTCAGTCCAGTGCGGACGCGATTATGAGCAAGGATACTAACGGTATCATTACCAGCTGGAACCCCGCAGCAGAAAAGATTTTTGGCTATTCCGCTGCAGAGGTTATTGGCCAGCCCATGCTAATTATTTTCCCCGAAGATAGGAAAGGTGAGGAAAAAGATATCCTCAAGAAAGTGGCACGTGGTGAGCGGGTCAATCACTTTGTAGTGGCATAGTGAATTTGGTCACCTAATTAGAGGTGCTATCATGCACCAAGAAGCAATTAGGTGAAAGTATGAGAACAAGACCCA
>SMEQ01000110.1_pt1 | contig 26226 bp, 26 predicted proteins | sample 2456281 | NCBI WGS metagenome assembly SMEQ01 (sample SAMN10132596, study PRJNA489261) | soil metagenome | isolation source: day1 antibiotic-loamy sand soil ammended with raw manure from dairy cow... | place: USA | collected 2015-04-01
GATCATGGCGGTGACTCGGTTTACTTCGCGGTTCCCAAAACCTGTTTCTAGAATTTCATCCAGCTCGTTCATCGCTGTCAGCGCTTGCTCGCTGGCATCGACAACACGCTGTACAAAAGCAAGAATCATAGGCTGTAATGGCTGTGGAATGGTCATTTGACGACCCAGCATCAATCCAGCGATGTCTTTTGCGCGATTGGCGACTTTGTCCTGTACACTGAGCAGTTCAAGTAAGTCTGAACGTGGCACAGGTAAAAACAAACTTTTAGGTAAGTGAATGCGTACATTACGCTTGAGCTTGTCGGCTTCTTTTTCGAGCCTAGACATCTCTTGCTGTACCTGCTCAACACGCGTCCAATCTTGCGCGATGATCGCTTGGAAAAAAGGCACCAGATTTGAAGCACACTCGTGTGCTTTGGCAATATGTTGCTGCATTGGCCCAATGGGCGAACGACCAAACAAACTAACAAACATTAACAATGACAGCCTAGATTATACGATGCTGTCATAGGGTTCGACCAGCATAGCGATACACTAGCAACAATTTGAATTGAGAATGACATGGCTAAAGAAACCGAAATAAAGCTACGAATCAGCCCTGCAAGCCTTGCTACGCTGCGTGAACACCCGAGTTTAGCGGCGCGTGGCGTGGGTCAATGGCAAACCCGTGAGTTGCTTAATCGGTATTACGATACAGCCGATTTTGCTTTGGCGAACAGCCAAGTAGCGCTACGAATTCGTCGTGATGGCGAGCAATTGATCCAAACCTTAAAAAGTAAAGGCGCTAGCGTTGCTGGATTGTCTGAGCGTAATGAGTGGGATTGGTTTATAAAAGTGAATCGCTTGGTGCTCAGTCACCTCGATGACAGTTGCTGGCCAGACAATTTGCGTGAGCTGGATAAGAAGCAACTGAAAGTTGTTTTTAGTACTGATTTTAACCGCCAATATGCTGAATTACGCTGGCAGCGTGCTGGTGTTGAAACTGTGATTGAAGTCGCCTTAGATCAAGGTGTGGTCGTTGCCGGCCAGCATCAAGAAGATATTTGTGAAGTTGAATTAGAGTTGCGTGCGGGCGACCCAGCAGCATTGTTTGAGCTGGCGCTGGAGTTAGCTACGGATGTTGCGCTGATGCCTTGTGATATCAGTAAAGCGGAACGCGGTTATCGTTTATTTGATAGCAACAGTTACAGTGTTGCTGCGCAGCCTGCTGATTTGACCGCTGAGACGCCGTTAGATGATGCCTTCTCTGCTGTGGCTTGGCAGTTATTGGGTAATAGCCAGCGTTTAGCTGAGCAGTATCGTTTTAATGGCCATTGGAAGTTACTTGAACAATGGTTTCAACAGCTCATCAATTTACGCGCTGTGTTAGGTAGTTTAGGTCAAGCCGTACCGCGTGTAGCCAGCCATGAGTTGCGCGCACAGTTAGATGCTTTAATTGAAGATTGGCGTGGACGTATTATGGCCGGTGCTGATGAGCAGAGCGTACGCGAAACAGCGCCACTTGAGTTTGCTGGTGAGTTGGATGGTACGCGTTGGGGTGTCTTTTCATTGCAAGCAGCGGTGTGGTTACATAACCGTCACTGGCAATCAAAGCGCACTGCACGAGGCGCGCGTCAAGGCGCTGCAACACTGGAAAACTGGTTGTTACAGTTTTTAAAAGAAGAAGCTCAAGCATTGCAAGTGAATCGCTATATGCGTCAGCCGGAAGACTTAGCTGAGCAAGCCCCCCGCTTGGAGCGTTTGTTGGCTTGGCTGCAAGCTGCACGTCACCTCACTGATTTAGTGGACAGTGACCGCCTCTTTGGTGTGTTGCGTGAGTTGCATAGCCTTGCGCTACAACCTTTGGATGCAGAAGCTTTAGTGGCACGTCGAGAGCTGCTAGGCACTGTACTCACCTTGAATGCTTGGAAGCAGTTGAAGCGTTCGGTATAACCTTTGCGCACGGCACAATGCTGATGTCTATGGCACTGTGTCGTGGTTAGGTTGGAGCTAAAACTGGGGAGCGCATGATGGTTGAGGCTGTGATAGATCATTTGCTGGATCTAAATGAAGTTTTGGTACAGCTTGTGCAACAGCAACGTATCACTCAAGAGGCCGCCGATCAGTGTTTGGCGGCGCGGCGCGGTCATACTGCGACTTTAAATTTACACCCACTTGAGTACATCGCTACTTTGCAGCTGGGTGATCTGTCACGCCCTGGGCGCACGCTTGATCTTGAGACATTAACCTTATGGTTAGCTGATTGGGCGCAGCAGCCTTACTTACGTATCGACCCCCTAAAAATTGATGTGGCAGCCGTGACACCGCTGATGTCCTATGCTTTTGCCCAACGTCATAAGATTTTGGCAGTAGCCACAGACAGTAGTTGCGTGACGATTGCCAGTGCGCAACCTTTTATGCGCAGCTGGGAAAGTAATTTAGCGCACACCTTACGTCGACCTATTAAGCGGGTGGTGGCCAACCCTGCTGACATCCAGCGCTTTACGACAGAGTTTTATCGCTTGGCTCGCTCGGTCTCAGGCGCCTCGGCAGGGGATCAATTTGTCAGTGGTGTCGGTAATTTTGAGCAGCTGCTGAACTTAGGTGCAAGCGATCAAGAACCTGATGCCAATGATGCGCACATTGTGAATATCGTGGATTGGCTGTTTCAATATGCGTTTCAACAGCGTGCCAGTGATATCCATATTGAACCGCGTCGCGAGCAAGGTACGGTGCGTTTTCGCATTGATGGTGTGTTGCACACGGTGTATCGCTTACCTGCGCAAGTGACGATGGCTGTGATCAGTCGCTTAAAGTCATTAGGGCGGATGAATGTGGCTGAAAAACGTAAGCCACAAGACGGCCGTGTGAAGACTAAAGCCCCAGATGGGAATGAGGTCGAGTTGCGCCTTTCCACCATGCCAACGGCGTTTGGTGAGAAATTGGTGATGCGGATTTTTGATCCGGATGTGCTGCTGAAGTCTTTTGATCAGTTGGGCTTTTCTGCTGATGATTTACAGCGCTGGCGCAATATGACCAGCCAACCTAACGGTATTATTCTCGTCACCGGTCCAACTGGATCAGGCAAAACCACAACTTTATATACCACGCTTAAACAGCTGGCCACGGAAGAGGTGAATGTCTGCACGATTGAAGATCCGATCGAGATGATTGAGCCGTCTTTTAATCAGATGCAGGTTCAGCACAATATCGATTTAGGCTTTGCCAGTGGTATTCGTGCTTTGATGCGGCAAGATCCCGATATCATCATGATCGGCGAAATTCGCGACTTAGAAACCGCAGAAATGGCAATTCAGGCCGCCCTAACGGGGCATCTTGTGTTGTCCACTTTACATACCAATGATGCACCCAGTGCCATTACGCGCTTGTTGGAGTTGGGTGTGCCGTATTATCTACTCAAAGCGACGCTGCTTGGTGTCATGGCGCAGCGTTTAGTGCGCACTTTGTGCCCACATTGTAAAGCACCGATGGAGATCAACGCCGATGATTGGCAGGCCTTAACGCAGCCTTGGAGTGCGCCACTGCCTCAAGGTGCACAGCAAGCCGTTGGCTGTTTAGAATGTCGCGATACAGGCTATCGTGGGCGAGCAGGGGTGTATGAAATTATGCAGATTAATGACGCCATTAAGCCGTTGATTATGGCGGACACTAACCTTGTAGCTTTGAAAAATCATGCATTTCGCGATGGCATGCGCAGTTTACGTTTATCTGGCGCGCAAAAAATTGCTGCAGGATTGACGACTATGGAAGAAGTATTGCGCGTGACGCCACAAAGTCAGCAAAAATGAGTTGAGCCTGTGTGAATTAGTATTTTATTTGAGCAAATTGTTTACGAGAGTCTTATGTGTTTAGTTGTTTTTTCATGGCAACCTGAAAGCGCCCAACCTTTATTGTTACTGGCGAATCGAGATGAAGTGCATGCGCGTCCTAGCGCACCTTTAGCGCAATGGAGTGATCAGCCTGCTATTTATGCCGGACGGGATTTAGAAGCAGGGGGGACATGGCTTGGAATAACTGAGCAGTCGCGTTTTGCTACGCTCACAAATATCCGTGATTTATCACTGCCATTGGGTGCGAAGTCACGGGGCGCTTTGGTCAGTGATTACCTAGCTGGGCAGCAATCACCGCAAGCTTATTTACATGATATTGCCACACAGTTGACGCAGTACAGCGGGTTCAACTTGTTGGTGGGCGACCAGCATTCCATGTGGTATTTAAGCTCGACTGAACCTCGTCCTGTACGTTTGAGCGCGGGTATTTATGCGCTCTGCAATGCCAGTTTAGATACACCATGGCCTAAATTAGTACGGGTGCGCAGTGCTTTTGCTCAACATTTGGATGCCACAGATCAGGTGTTATTTGAATTGATGCACGATGAGCATCGCGCCGATGACGATCAGCTGCCGGACACCGGTGTGGGTTTGGCTATGGAGCGTATGCTGTCGAGTATTTTTATTCGCGGTGAAGCCTATGGCACGCGTGTGACGAGCCTATTGCGCCGTAGTAGTGAAGGTGTAACGACCCTAACCGAGCGCAGCTACGCCATGCACGGTGAATATACAGGGCAAGTGCAAGTGCAGGTACCTAGGAGCTAAGTTTGTACGCTTGAGGCTGGATTGAGCACTTTACCCAGACCTAAATTACCCAGCGCAAGATTGAGGGTGCTATGGATGACTTGCGGATTATCCATGCTGGATACTTCAGCCAGTAAGGCTTGAGCGTGCTCTAAAGTCATTTTGCGTAACAGCCATTTGACTTTAGGCAGATGGGTTGAGTTCATGGATAAGCTATCAAAACCCATCGCCAGCAAAAGTACAGCAGCCACAGGATCGCCGGCCATTTCACCGCAAATACTGACAGGCTTGCCTTCGGCATGCGCTGCGCTGACTACATCTTGTAGGGCCATTAAAACGGCTGGATGCAAGTAGTCATATAAAGCTGCAACACGCGCATTATTGCGGTCTACTGCCAGCAAATACTGAGTTAAGTCATTCGAACCCACCGATAAGAAATCGGCCATCCGCGCCAGTTCGCGTGCTTGATAGACGGCTGAAGGCACTTCAATCATGACGCCAATCTGCGGCATCTGTACATCAAGACCTTCTTGAATCAACTCGCCCCAAGCGCGGTGAATAAGGTGCTGAGCATCGTCAAGTTCATGCACACCAGAAATCATCGGCAATAATATATGCAAATTATTTAAGCCCGCACTGGCTTTAATCATTGCGCGCACTTGCACTAAGAAAATCTCAGGATGATCGAGGGTGATACGAATACCACGCCAGCCTAAATACGGGTTACTTTCCTTAATAGGGAAGTAGCTCAATGGCTTGTCACCCCCCACATCGAGCGTGCGCATTGTGACCGGTAAAGGATGGAATGCTTCGAGTTGCTCACGGTACATCAGCACCTGCTCACTTTCGCTGGGAAAGCGCGAGGTGCCCATAAAGGCTACTTCAGAGCGGTACAGCCCTACGCCTTCAGCGCCGCGTTGTTGTGCGCGTTTCACATCAGCTAATAAACCAGTGTTGACCCAAAGAGGCAGCTGATAACCGTCTAGGGTAATGCAGGGCAGGCTGCGTAAGCTGTCTAAGTCTTTGTTGATCAGACGCTCTTCTTCAACCACTTCAGCATATTGCTGGCGCAGTAAAGCGCTGGGGTTGGTAAAGACATCACCATGATAACCATCGAGAATCAGCTCAATACCTTCCAAGCGTGTGTAGGGTAAATCAACCGCAGCCACCACCGTTGGAATGCCCATGGCCCGCGCTAAGATAGCGACATGGGAGTTGCGCGAACCCAGCACGGAAACCAGCCCCACTAACTTATCCACAGGGACTTCACCGAGCATGGCTGGCGATAATTCTTCGCTGACGAGGATGGTGTTCTCGGGGTAGACCAGGGTTTGTTGCTGGGCTTGTTGCAGGTATGACAATAAACGCCGACCTAAGTCTTTCACGTCTGAGGCGCGCTCACGTAAATAGTCATCATCCATATGCTCAAAGCGCTGCACATGTTCGCTGACCACTTGACGTAATGCACCTTGTGCCCATTGACCACTGCGAATCACGCGAATCACATCAGCGGCCAGTGCAGTGTCATCGAGCATCATTAAGTACACATCAAATAAAGCACGTTCTTGCGGGCGTAGTTGTGTGGATAAGCGCTTAGAGAGGCTGCGGATATCAGCACGCACGGACTCCAGCGCATGCTCGAATAAAGCGAGTTGTTGTGCGCTGTCTTTAGTTATTTTATCCGGCACCACGTCCAGATCGGCAATGGGCAAGACCACCACAGCTGTACCTAAAGCTGCACCAGGCGCACCGGGTACACCAATAAAGCGGGCTTCTTGAATCCCTTTGCCTTGTTTGCCGAGCCCACGAATGGAGCCGGTGGCTTCAGCGTGGGCAATCACCCCTGAGAGTTGTGCGCTCATGGTGACTAAAAACGCTTCATCACCCTCATCAAACTGCCGGCGCTCTTTTTGCTGTACTACAAGTACGCCTAAGACTTGGCGGTGGTGAATGATGGGTGTGCCTAAAAAAGAGGCATAGCGCTCTTCACCGGTTTCTGGGAAGTAGACAAAACGTGGATGACTGGTGGCGTCTTCCAAGATCAGTGTTTCCGAACGACTGCCCACCAGACCCACTAAGCCTTCATGTGAGGCCATGCTCACTTTACCGACGGCCCGCTTGTTTAAACCCTCGGTTGCCATTAAGACATAACGGTCGCGCTCTGGATCATAAAGGTATACAGAGCAGACATGACTGTTCATCGCTACGCGTACTTGCTTAACGATAATTGCCAACGCTGCCGGTAAATCTTTAGCAGCGTTCACTTCTTGTGAGATCAGGCGCAGCATATTTAACATGCTGCTATCGGTGCGAATTGAATCGGACAACTTAAGGTTAATCTCGAATAGGAAGTTGGTAGACCAGCTCTTTTAAAGCTCGGCGGTACACATCACGTTTAAAGGCAACAACTTGCCCCAAAGGATACCAATAACTGACCCAACGCCAGCCATCGAATTCAGGTTTAGGCGTGAGATCCATGCGTACACGTTCATCACTGCTACGCAGACGCAATAAAAACCACTTTTGTTTTTGACCAATACACAAAGGTTGGCTGTGGGTGCGCACTAAACGCTGTGGTAAACGATAACGTAACCAGCCACGGGTGCAAGCAAGGATTTCAACATCCTGCTCTTGCAGGCCGATTTCTTCGTGCAGTTCACGGTACAGCGCCTCTTCAGCACTTTCATTGGGGTTAATGCCGCCTTGGGGAAACTGCCATGCATCTTGATTGACGCGACGCGCCCAAAGCACTTGTCCGTGGTCGTTAGTCAGGATGATGCCGACGTTCGGACGAAACCCATCTGAATCAATCATGTCCGCATCCTTGATTAAAATTCTTAGCTCCATTGTTCCACAAAGCGCCGTAGAGCGGCAACGCGCTTTATGACTTGAATGGGCAGGCGAGCTGAAAATCGTTATGCTGGGTGCTCTTTTTATTCTTGATTAAGGTATGTGCCGTGCGATTGGCTATTTTTGATTTGGATAACACCTTATTGGCCGGTGACAGTGATCACCAGTGGGGCGAGTATTTATGCGCGCGTGGACTGGTTGATGTAGAAGCTTATCGTGCTAAAAACGACGCTTTTTATGCAGACTATTTAGCGGGTCAGTTGGATGTTGTGGCATATCAAAACTTTTGCCAAGAAGTGCTAGGCCACACCGATAAAGCCGTACTGGATGAGTGGCATACAGGTTTTATGCGTGACTGTATTGAGCCGATGATTTTACCGCAAGGCGAAGCTTTACTGGCTCAGCATCGTGCGGCGGGAGATTTGGTGATGATTATCACCGCCACGAACCGTTTTATTACCGGTCCGATTGCGCAGCGTTTAGGCGTCGAGCATTTGATTGCTACTGAGTGTGGCATGCAAAATGGTCAGTACACCGGTGAGTTGGTCGGTGTACCCAGCTTCCAAGAAGGTAAAATTACCCGTTTAAATCATTGGCTGACTGAACATCAAGCAACGCTTGAGGACAGCTATTTCTATAGCGACTCCTACAATGATTTACCTTTGCTAGAGCAGGTTACACATGCCGTAGCGGTGGATCCGGACGACACTTTGCGTGCGCAGGCACAGCAGCGTGGTTGGACTATTCTCAGCTTGCGTGGTGAGTGAATTATGTTGCGCTGCAATTAGTTTATATTAGTGTATTATATTATAAGTAAGTTAATAGAGACTGAGCCCATGACCTACTTTCAACGTTTACTTGGCGGCGCCTTATTATCCTTGGCCGCATTTTCCGTGCAGGCTGTTGAGCTTGCGATCAGTGCTGAAGATGCATATGCAAAAACTCAGCAAACTGCAGAGCCTGTGCTGTTAGTTGACGTGCGTGATCCTGTGGAAATTATGTTCGTCGGCTTTACGGATGCGGTGGATACCAATATCCCATTTTTAATGGCTGACCGAACCCAGTGGAATGCCGAGCGCAATATCTTCCCTATGGAGCGTAACCCTGAGTTTGTCGAGCAGGTCAAAGCTGAGTTGGCGCGACGTGGCTGGGATGAGCAGACTGAAGTCATCACCATGTGCCGCTCAGGCAGTGAGCGTGGTGAGCCCAGTGCTGTCGTATTGCGCGAAGCCGGTTTACCCAATGCACGTTTTGTGGTCAATGGCTTTCAGGGCGCCGCATTAAGTGAAGGTCCGCAAGCCGGTATGCGTTTAAAAAATGGCTGGCAGAACTCAGGTTTGCCGTGGAGCAGTAAGTTAAATGGCGATAAGATTTATCGTACTGACCGCTAAGCCCGCTTGCATTGCGTATACGCATGCAGTATGTTAATTGCATTGTTTGGAGTTATTTATGTTGAATTGCACACTTAAATTCATGTCGATTGCGCAGCTGCTTGCTGTGCCACTCAACTGTGCGCGTTCACTTAATAACTCCGTCGCGTATTATTTTTATGGGTATTGGTTTAGCCAAAGGCGCGCCTGATACCTATACAGGCGAGCCTCTTTTGAAGGGTCGCCTACCACTGCTTTAGTAAAACCCCGGTTGGCTTCCCACCCGGGGTTTTTTGTTTTTAGAATTTAAGATTTAGATTATAAGAGGACACCAACATGGCAATGTATGCAGTTTATCCAGAGCGTTTTGATGATTTGAGCTGGCGCTTTAGTAACCACAAGTTAGCGCTTCCTAATAATTTAAGACGAATGAATCGATAAAACATGCTGCGGTACAGCCGCCCATGTAAGGATAATTATGAACTCTCTCAATACTGCTTTTGCTGTTGATCACACCACCGCAGCGCTCGAAGCTGCTAATGCCCATATTTTGCAAAGCTCTGGTCGTAAGACTCAAGCTCTGGTGAGCCCGCAAACATTGCGCCAACAATTACCTCTCAGTACAGCATTAGCACAGCGTGTGCAGCAACAGCGCGAGCAAGTACGCGCTATTTTAAATGGTGAAGATTCCCGTTTATTAGTGGTGATCGGCCCTTGTTCTATTCATAGCATTGATGAAGCACTTGAATATGCTGAGCGTTTGGCTGTTTTATCCAGCCAAGTGGGCGAGCATATGCTCTTGGCCATGCGTATTTACATTGAAAAACCACGCACCACGGTGGGCTGGAAAGGTCTGTTATATGACCCACACTTAGATGGTAGTGCTGATATGGCGCAGGGCTTACATATCTCGCGCCAGTTGATGTTGCGCATGCTTGAGTTGAATTTGCCGGTGGCGACAGAGTTATTACAACCCTTGGCGGCGAGCTACTTTGATGACTTATTAAGCTGGGCTGCTATTGGTGCACGCACCAGTGAGTCGCAAATTCACCGTGAAATGGTCAGTGGTTTGCCGTTACCAGTGGGCTTTAAAAATGGCACCGATGGTAGTGTGGGTATTGCTTTGGATGCGATGCGTTCTGCTGCTCATGCCCACCAGCACTTTGGTTTAGATCAGCAAGGGCATGCAGCGTTAGTGGCAACAGAGGGTAACCCTGATACGCATTTAGTATTACGCGGTGGCCATCAAGGCCCTAATTATGATGCCGCTAGTATTGCGCAAGCTTGTGCTGCGATGCGTCAAGTGGGTTTAGATGCATCGTTAATGGTGGATTGCAGTCATGCCAATAGCGGTAAAGACCCACAGGTGCAGCCGCATGTTTTGCAGTCTGTGCTTGATCAGCGAGCAGCGGGTGAGAGCAGTCTGCGGGCGGTCATGTTGGAAAGTAACTTAATGGACGGTCAGCAAGCCTTGTGTGACAACTTAAGCTATGGCGTCTCCATTACCGATGGTTGTTTGGGGTGGTCGAAAACTGAACAGATGTTATTGGCTGCTGCTCAGCAATTAAGCAGCTAAGCAGTTAGAGATGTAGCCTGAGTAGATGCACTGAGCCACTCATAACTGTATGCGGGTATGAGTGGTGGCATGGGTTGATAACAGTAATCCGATCAACGGCTATTAAAAACAAAACAGATTCTTGCAATTACTGATGCGAATCATTATTATTCGCTTTAGTTGATTTGCTTGTTAGGGCCTGTCTTATGTATATCTGCTTATGCAAAGGTGTCTCGGACCATAAAATCCGCCAAGTTGTTGAAGATGGTGCGCGCAGCTGGCGTGAAGTGCGCGAAGTCACCGGCTGTGGCACTCAGTGTGGTAAATGTGCATGTTCAGCTAAGAGCATCACTCAGCATGCGATTAAAGATACCTTAATTGCCTCCGCTGATGACTTGGCTTACGCGATTTAATCGCTGGTGCGTGACTGATATCTATCGGTTTTTCACGGCTGTGCTATAGCCCTGTTTGTGGGTCTGTTATGCTGCTCTCAACATTTGTATTGATGAGGGGATAAGCATGAAAGGCGATAGCAAAGTCATTGAGCATCTCAACCGTATTTTAGGTAATGAACTGGTAGCCATTAATCAGTATTTTTTACATGCGCGCATGTATAAAGATTGGGGCTTAAGTGTATTAGCTAAATGGGAATACAAAGAATCCATTGAAGAAATGCGCCATGCCGATACATTAATTGAGCGTATTTTGTTTCTTGAAGGGCTGCCCAATCTACAAGATTTAGGCAAGCTGCATATTGGCGAACACACCCAAGAAATGCTCGCCAGCGACTTAGCGCTTGAGCATTTAGCCCGAACTGATCTACTGGCTGCCATTGCTCATTGTGAATCAGTACAGGATTACGTCAGCCGCGATATCTTAAAAATCATTCTAGATGACGAAGAAGAGCATATTGATCAGCTTGAAACTGAACTGGGCTTGATCGAAAAAATCGGTATTCAAAATTACTTGCAAAGCCAGATGGGTGAGCCTGAAGCATAAGCTTCACTGGACTTAGGCTGGAGTTAAAGAGTAGCGCAAGTCTGCTCTTTAACTCTGTTGCGGTTCAGCGAGGTGTTGAGCCAGGCGTACCACTGCTTCAGCCCGCTGATGATCTTGACGTGGCTGCTGACCGTTAAGGCTTGACCAGGCTGCATAAGCGCGCGCGGTGATCAGTGGTTGTGCTAAATCACCACTGCGCAACTGTTGCTCTTGTGGTGTTTGCATCTGGATCTGCTCTTGGGCCGCATGGCCACGTAATTCTAAAGCATGTAATAAGCGTTGTTGACGAATGGCGAGCAAACGTAGGGTGCTGTCATTGACCGTTAGCTCACGTTCGCCGCGCCACTTACCTTTTAAACGATCACCATAATTGCGCAAGGTTTGCGTTAAGCCGCCGACTGCCGCTCCTACTACAGTGGCCATACCCAAGCTGAGGCCGCCTGTGATCAGATCAATCCCAACACCGGTTGCCGCGCCTGCAGCGATACCGCCACCGACCTTAATCCCCATGTTTTTTAGGGTGGCAGGATTAAATAAATCATCTCCCCAGCGACCTTCTTCTAATGGGAGTGCATCGGCTTGCGCATCGTCTTTGCGAAACGCATACAACTGCAGTAATGCCTCCACACAACGCTGTTCACGCTGACGAACATCGTCATGCAGTTTTTGTATGGCTGTATCGAGATGATTGGGGTGCACGCTGCGCCGACAGGCGCTGATATCAATTAATAACTCGGCAATTAAACGGTAGCCTGCGCTACGGCGAGCTTGGACTTGGGCTTGGTTATGGTCAATTAAACGCTGCAAGCGAGAACGTTGGCTGTCGAGTATTAAGCTGAGATTATCGTATAAGCGTTGCTCGCCATCGATCGGCGGAGTGATGGTATCAAAGCGCACGACCGCATGGAGGCCGATACGAGCGAGGATCTCACGCCATGCCGATTCACGCTGTTCTGGACTATTGATAAAGTTGAGTACAGGTAATAAGGGTTTGCCACACATCGCCAAAATGGCCAGTTCATCACGGTATTTAGCCAGCACGGGCTCGCGGGCATCGATCACATAGATACCGGCATCAGACTGCAGTAGCTGGCGCAGCACTTTAGCTTCTTGCTCAAAGCGTTGGCGGGCTTCACTGCTTTTAAGAAAACGTTGAATCTGTTCCGGACCATCCAAGCGTTCATCGATACGCGCACCTTGGGCAATATAATCGTATAGCGCCACGGCATCTTCAAAGCCAGGTGTGTCGTAAAGCTCAATCAAAGCTTCGCCATCAACGGATAAGCGTGCACCTTCGACGTGCTGCGTGGTACTGGGGCGGTGTGAAATAGCGCCAAAGCTGACGTCACGCGTGAGGGTGCGCAGTAATGACGTTTTACCCACATTGGTATGACCCACAACGGCCAGTGTGAGGGGAGACGTTTTTTTACTCATCGCCATGCTCCAGCCAAGCCCAAGGCGCAGCACTGTGATGCACCAGTTGTAATGCATCCAGCTGTTCTTGCCAATGCTGTAGCCGCTCCTCTGTGGTGTCAGTGGGTAGCAGCCACACTTGAGTTTGCACTGCGGTGCGTGATAATTCCGCAATCAAGTGTAAAGTGCCGCGGTCCGCTGAGCGTTGTGGATTACAGGCAATCAGTAAGCGCGCGGGCGGGTTGCTGCTGAGTTGTTCTAAGCCGTGCTGGCGCTGTTGATGGGTGTCTAAAACCCCTGCATCGATGATGTGTGGAGGCAGTTCAGGCGGCCAAGCAATACTGTCATCGAGCTCAATAGCCACTAATACCGCGGTCTGTCCTGCTTGCGCTACGCCAGCTGTGCTGTTGGGCAAGTGGGTCGGTGCTGCATCGACAACGCCCAAGCGTTCACTGCTGGGCTGTACGCGCTCATGGAAAATATGCCAAATAGGCTCATGCGCATCGAAATGTAAACGCTTGAGACCCTGCCGCCAACGCCATTCGCACAATAAGCTGCAGATTAAGCGCGGTACAATGCCATAGATAAGCAGTATGCCTAATAACCAGCTGGCCCAAATATGGCGTGCGGATTCATCCTCTAAAGCGTATACACCGCTGCGCTGAATCAAGTCGCTGTCGGGTACCGCAAAACCGAGCCAAGCGGCTGGGCTGCCAAGTTGGGTCACCAGCACAATAAAAGAGTCGCTGGCCACTAAAGTGGACTCCCAGACAAAGCCATAGCGGCGTGTGGCCAGTAAAGCAATTAACGTCACCAGCGCTGTAGATAAAGTGAGCAGCCACCAGCCATGCAGCAGGCGTCCTATACCCCAGCGCAGTAAGTGATTGCGCTGCAGTAAAACCAATAAGGCCGGTGCCAATTGTACAGCTTGTGCATCGCGAGCTAGTTTAGCGCTGAGCCATAAACCGACTTGGCTCAAGGGTGATTGACTCTGCTTTGACAGCATCAGGCTGACGCCCCACGCCAATAAACTCAGGCTGTTTAGACCGATTAAACCAGCCAGCGCCCAAAAAATATTAATGGCCATTGGGGTACCGCTGAGCGCTGTTTTAGCGAGCAAGCTACCACAAATAATAGCGCTCAAAATAAGCAGCCACAGCGTCAACTTAGCACCTTGCAACCAATGCTGTAAGGCTGTATTTAAGCCATCACGTTGAGCTAAAAACAGATTGCGCACCTGCAAACGTTCGGCCAATGAGCCGTGTTGGGTGCGGGCTAGACGGTTGGCCTCACTGTCTTCAAGTAATCCGGTTTGCTCTTCGCGTAAGCGCACGGTCTCGCACAGCCACAGTGTTTGTAAAGGTGAGAGTGAGTCAGTCACAAGCATTCCATTGAGTCACAGTAAGAGCACCATTGTGCCTGATAATAAGGCGTACATAACGCCAGCTCAGCGTAAATCCTTTAAGATAGGATAATAGCCATACATATTTAAGAGAGCATCGTTATGCAAGGTGGATTACCTGTCAGTTTAATTGTTGCAGCAACACGCAATCAAGTGATTGGTCGTGACAATGATATGCCTTGGCATTTGCCGGCGGATTTGCGTTATTTCAAACAGCGCACTTTAGGTAAGCCTATTATTATGGGCCGTAAAACTTGGGAATCTTTAGGACGACCTTTGCCTGGACGTTTAAATATTGTTGTGAGCCGTCAAGCCGATACAGTGCTTACGGGAGCTGAAGTATTTACGGATTTGCAGGCAGCTATTGCGCGAGGTCAAGCATGGGCCGTTGAGCAGGGTGTCGATGAAGTGATGCTGATTGGCGGGGGGCAGCTGTATCAGCAAGCGTTAGCTTTGGCGCAACGCGTGTATTTGACCCGCATTGATCTTGAGCTGGAGGGTGATACTTTTTTCCCGGTGCTTGATGAGTTGCAATGGCAGCAGGTGGATGCACAAGTGCACCCAGCTCATGAGTCCGAGCCGGGTTATACCTTTGAAGTGTGGCAGCGCATATCAAACTAAACTTATACGCGACAACCTAGCAAACAGCCTCATAGCCTGCAGCATCGAGCAACTGCTGTAGTTCATCTGGGTTGCTGGGTTGTACGCGGTAAAACCAGCTTTCGTAAGGGTGAGTATTCACACCTTCTGGCGCGTCTATTAAACCCTCGTTCACCGCAATCACAGTGCCGTTGATTGGCGCATGAATATCAGATGCAGCTTTCACCGATTCAACCACACCGACAGGTTGAGCGGCAGTGAGCGTACTGTCGAGCGCCGGCAGTTCTAAAAATACGATATCACCTAAGGCTTCTTGTGCGTGGTCAGTAATACCTACAGTAACGGTGCCATCGCTTTCGAGGCGGGCCCATTCGTGAGTGCTGGCATAACGTAAATCGGCAGGAATTGAGCTCATATTATTAATATCCTTAGCAGGTGCAATGCAAATTCTTATAGATTGATAGGCTGATCATCGATTGAATGTGTCTTGTTGTGGATGATAGGCGCATTTGGGGTTCAATTAAAATGATGCTTGATAGGCTCACTTATAAATTATTGATCTTCTTGGTACAAGCTCAAATTAGAATTTTCCCTAGGCTGACAAAGCGTGGCTTTACCACTCGCACAGGAAACCACTTGCGCCGAATTTCAACTTCAGCGCGATCAGTGGTGTCGACAGGGACGCGCGCCAAGGCAATGGCTTTGCCCAGTGTAGGTGAAAAACTACCACTGGTGATGACGCCGTTGGTTTGGCTATCAATGCGCACAGGTTGCCCCGCACGCAGCACGCCGCGCTCTTCTAGGACTAAACCGACGAGCTTTTCTGTGACACCTTGATCAAGACGTGTTTGCACGGCGGTGCGGCCGATAAAATCACGCGATTCAGGTTGCCAGCAGAGTAGGTGCTGCATATTAGCCGCCAGTGGTGAAACCTCTTCATTGGTTTCTAAGCCATATAAATTGAAGCCAGCTTCGAGGCGCAAAGTATCGCGCGCGCCAATACCAATAGGGCTAATACCTGCACCCACCAGCTCATTAAGAAAATCAATGGCTTGTACAGCCGGTAACATGATTTCAATACCGTCTTCACCGGTATAACCACTGCATGAAATCAACCAGTCGCCATCAATTGCCGCTTCATGATGTTCTAAGCTTTCAAGTAAATGTGCGCGGGTGGAACTGACAATACTGGACAGACGTTCGCGAGCTAATGGACCTTGAATTGAAAACAGGCATAAGTCATGACGCCAGAGCACTGTGCAAGCAAAGGCTTGTGCGTGCTGTTCGAGCCAGTTTTGTACGCGTTCGCGGGTGACTGCATTACTGACAAGGCGGTAACCTGTATGCGTACGAAACACCATCACATCATCAATAATGCCGCCCTGCTCATTGAGCAAGAGGCTGTGCTGAGCGTTGCCAATAGCCGCCAGCAGTGCCACGTCGTGACTGAGTAAGCGCTGCAAAAAGGCTTGGGCTTGAGTGCCTTGAATATCAAAAATGCTCATGTGGGAAATATCAAATACGCCGCATTCGCTGCGCACATGGTGATGTTCTTCCACCTGTGAACCGTAATGCAACGGCATATCCCAGCCATTAAAATCAACCATTTTTGCACCGAGGGCCAGGTGCATCTCATACAAAGGGGTACGCAATCCCATAGGATCTCCTAACCGGTCAAACGTAGTGTTTGTACCTGTGGGTAATTCACTCGGCGCATAGTGTAGCGGTCTTGTTTCAGTGCTGCACCGATGATTGTAAGTATAGCCTGTGTTTTTACAAACACTAGATTAGTGCCCAGGGCGGTGTGCTGAGCGACGAATTAATAGAATGACCGGCAATAACCCCACCATCACTAAGGTCAGGGCAGGTAACGATGCACGCGCCCATTCGCCCTCGCTGGTCATTTCAAAAATACGTACCGCCAGCGTATCCCAGCCAAAGGGTCGCATCAGCAAAGTAGCTGGCATCTCTTTGAGTACATCCACAAACACCAGCAATGCAGCGGATAAGCTACCGGGTATGAGTAAAGGTAAATACACCCGTCTAAATAAAGCAATGCCACTGACGCCTAAACTGCGTGAAGCTTCAGGTAATGAGGGTTTGATACGCGCAAGTGCGCCTTCTAAGGGACCATGCGCAACCGCCATAAAACGGATGACATAGGTTAATAGCAATGCGCTTAAACTGCCGAGCAAGATGGGACGACCTGCGCCACCGAGCCAGGTGGACAGAGGAATCACCGCATGCTCATCGAGGTAACTGAAGGCCAGCATAATCGCTACCGCTAGTACTGAGCCGGGTAAGGCATAGCCTAAATTAGCAAAGCCAACCAATGCATGCATCGGGTGGGTGGCGGTTAAACGTTTAGCGAAGGCTAAGAGTAACGCTGCGGTCACGGTTAAAGCTGCCGCCATTAAACCCAGATATAAAGTGTGAGTGATGAGGGCGGTATAGCGCTCATCCAGGTCAAAACGTCCGCGTTGCCAAAACCAGACGATTAACTGCAACATGGGAATCACAAAAGCACACAAAAACACTAAACCACACCAGCTTGATGCCAAGACGGCTTTCCAGCCATGTAAAGTGTAGAGCGCTTTGCCGCGAGGGCGCTCGTTGCTGGGGCGTATCGCTCCACGTGCACGTTGCTCAGCAAAAATCAGCACAGCGACAAATAACAACAACAAGCTGGCCAGTTGTGTGGCGCTGGATAAGCTAAAGAAGCCATACCAAGTTTTATAGATCGCCGTAGTAAAGGTATCAAAGTTAAACACAGAGACCGCGCCGAAATCAGCCAGTGACTCCATCAAGGCTAAGGCAACGCCGGCACCAATGGCGGGGCGCGCTACGGGCAAAGCCACGCGCCAAAAGGCTTGCCAAGGTGTCAGCCCTAAAACCCGCGCTGCTTCCATAAAACCCTTGCCTTGGGCTAAAAACGCGGTGCGCGCCAGTAAGTATACATAAGGATAAAAAACTAACGTGAACACGGTAATCACCCCGCCAGTGGAGCGCACCCGCGGGAAAACAATACTGTTGCCAAACCACTCGCGCATTAGACTTTGCACAGGGCCAGAAAAATCGAGTAAGCCAACAAATACAAAGGCCAGCACGTAGGCAGGAATAGCAAAGGGCAGCATTAAAGCCCAATCGAGCCAGCGCCGTCCTGGGAACTCACATAAACTGGTGAGCCAAGCTAAACTCACTCCCAGAAGTGTCACACCGACCCCCACACCAGCAACTAAAATAGCGGTGTTGGACAGTAAACGTGTCATTTGTGTGTCCCACAGATGACTCCAAATTTGCGTATCCACTGAATGCCAACTGAGCAGTAATACGCTAATAGGTAGGCACACCAATGCAGCAAAAAATAATGCAATTGGATACCAGCGACGTTGGGCAGGAAGAGCCACAAGAAACCTCGTTTAGTCAGTAACGCTTTAAATAATATCGCGCAGTATAACCGCATGATTTGATTTTGCTGCGCTATACTTTTTATCGTATTGAGATTAAGTATCGTTTCTATTGGGCTGGCGCACCACTGTAAACCCTGTCGCCAGCCTGTTTTTTGCCAGTTAGAGCGTTGATAAACAGGCTGAAAATTGTGTAGCTAAATTTTTCAGTAATTGCTCATACCCTGTTGCTGAAACGTCAACTGTACTGCCCATCGCATCCAGTTCAGCTAAAGTCACAGGCAAACCTGCAGCTAAGGTGTGCGCTAAACGAGGCTGCATCGGTGGCTCGCTAAATACACAGCTTGGACCTGCCAGTTGTAAACGTTCGCGCATTTGATTGACGTGCTTTGCGCCCGGTTGCAACTCATGGGATACCGCAAAAACTCCAGCATGCTTAAGGCTATAGGCTTGCTCAAAGTAGTTAAAGGCTTCATGAAAGACAAAAAATGATGCGCTTTGTAAAGGTTTGAGCTGGGCTTTGAGTTGCTGATCTAACACTTCAAGACGCTGCTCAAAAGCCTGCAGATTATCGGCATAGTGCTGTGCATTGCTTGGATCACGCTCAGTTAAGTCAGCACCGATGCGCTGCGCAATAACCCGCGCGTTATGGGGCAACAACCATAAGTGTGCATCGATTGCGCCGGGCAGATGCGCGTGATCATGTTCCACTAATTGCGCTGTATGAGTGTTTTGTTGCTCGTGTTCGTGTTCATGCTGATGCTCATGGGGATCAGCAAAGTGCTGCAGTTGTAATTCAGGTAAATCTTGTACAGCCACACTGAGTTGGCTGCGTTTTTGTAACAGCTTAGGCAAAAAGTTTTCCAGATCAGGACCAATCCAGTAAAACACATCGGCTTGACCCAAACGCTTCGCATCGGATGGGCGCAATACAAAGTAATGCGGTGACGCGCCCGGTGGTAGCAACACCTGTGGCTGGCCATAACCCTCTTGCACTGCTGCTGCAATCAGCTGCAAGGGCTTGATGCTGGTTAGAATTTGCACTTGCGCCTGTGCGCTGATGCCCCATAACGATAAACAGCTGATCAGCAAAAAACGAAACACTGCAGTACACTCCGAGAGTAAAGGGTAATATAATAACGTCTCTTTAAGAAGGATGCTGCTGTTATGTTGAAAACATCGACACCATGCCACTCTCATGACCACCACCATCACTGTATTGAGCAGGCTTTAGAGCGTGCTGAAGAAGTGTGTGCGCAACGCGGAGTACGCTTAACACCTTTGCGTAAACGTGTGTTGGAGTTGGTGTGGCAGAGTCATCAACCGCTCGGTGCTTACGATATTTTAGATCGGTTAAGCCGTGAGGACGATCGCCGTGCCGCGCCGCCAACGGTGTACCGTGGTTTGGATTTTCTATTAGAAAACGGCTTGATTCACCGACTGGCTTCGCTCAATGCCTATATTGGTTGCAGTCATCCTGAAGTGGCACACGAAGGTTATTTTATGATTTGCCAACAATGCAAAAATGCCTATGAACTGGCACAGCATACGGCGATTGATGCAGCAATTGCGGCAGAAGCCTTACAGATGGGCTTTGCGGTACATACGCAAACCGTTGAAATTTTAGGCACCTGTGCTGATTGTCGAGAACAGGCATGAATCCATCATTATTATTGCGCGCCGAACACTTGAATCTGGTTTTATCTGAGCAAAGTGTTTTAGAAGATGTCTGCCTTGAGTTGGTGGCGGGTGAGATTGTGACTTTGGTTGGACCCAATGGCTCAGGTAAAACGTCATTAGTGCGCGTTTTATTAGGCTTGCTGGCCGCCGACTCAGGCAGTGTGTGGCGAGTGCCGCAATTGCGTATTGGTTATATGCCGCAAAAGCTGGAAGTGCATGCCACTTTGCCGTTGTCGGTGTTGCGTTTCTTGCGCTTAGTCCCCGGTGTTAGTCGTGACGATGTGATACGCGCATTGGAAGAAGTGGGCGCTGTTAAAGTGCTCAACAGTCCCTTGCAGCGTATTTCAGGGGGTGAGTTGCAACGTGTTTTGCTGGCGCGAGCTTTATTGCGTAAACCGCAACTGCTGGTACTCGACGAACCCGTGCAGGGCGTCGATGTGAATGGCCAGTTGGAGCTGTATCGCTTAATTGGTCAGTTGCGTGATCGTTATGGTTGTGGCGTATTGATGATTTCCCATGACTTGCATTTAGTGATGGGCGCAACCGATCGCGTGATTTGTTTAAACCGTCACGTGTGCTGTTCAGGTTTACCTGAGCACGTCAGTCATGACCCCGCATTTGTCGAGCTTTTTGGTTCGCGAGCAGCTAGTGATCTGGCGGTTTATCATCACGATCACGACCATAAGCATGATCTACATGGCTGCGTTGTCAGCCCTCATTCTCATCAACATGGGCCCGATTGCACACATGCCTGATTTTCTCTTGTATGCGCTTGGCGCAGGCCTCTTGTTAGCTCTGGTTGCTGGACCTTTAGGTGCGTTTGTGGTGTGGCGGCGCATGGCCTATTTTGGCGATACCTTGGCACATTCTGCGTTATTTGGTGTGGCGCTAGGTTTGCTATTTGATATCAATCTAGCCTTGGCTGTGATTGTTGGCTGCTTACTGTTAGCTTTTGTATTAGTGGCTTTACAACGGCGTCAGCCTTTAGCTTCAGATACGATTTTGGGGATTTTGGCGCACAGTACTTTGTCCCTGGGGTTGGTGACCTTAAGTTTTATGGATTCAGTGCGTGTTGATTTAATGGGTTACTTATTTGGTGATTTATTAGCTGTCAGTGCATTGGATCTGATCTGGATTGGAGCCGGCAGTGCGGTTGTTTTACTCTGTATGCTGCTGTTATGGCGTCCGCTATTAGCTATGACCGTGCACGAAGAATTAGCGCAGGTTGAGGGTTTGCCTGTGGCCCGTTTGCGTCTGGTGTTAATGGTGCTGATGGCATTAGTGATTGCGGTTGCGATGAAAATTGTTGGGGTGTTGCTCATCACCTCGTTACTGATTATTCCAGCCGCCGCGGCTCAACGCCATGCGCGCAGCCCTGAGCAGATGGCGCTGGGTGCGACTGTTGTGGGCATGCTTGCGGTCTGTGCGGGTTTAAGCATGTCTTGGCATTACGATACGCCGGCGGGTCCCTCTATTGTGGTCTGTGCAGCTGCGTTGTTTTTAATGAGCTTTATCGTGCCACGCCAGCGCTAATAGCAGCTTTTATTGGAACTGCTCGACCGATGAACGGTCAAAACACTGATTAAATATGATTTAAGGATACTTGCAACATGAAAAAAGCGCTGACAATGACGTTACTTGCCGCTGTTTCATGCGCCACAGTTGCTTGCGCAACGCATACGCCCATCGTGGCACCACCGGCATTAGAAGATGTTGCACCTTTCCCAGAGGCCAAAGCAGGACAAAAACGTCATGTGATTTGGCTGGCAGAACGACACAATGAAGACTTACTGCGAGTTGAGTTAGCGCCAGGTCAAGTGATGCAAACAGATTGCAACACACGCGGTTTAATGGCGACTCTAACCAGCCAAGATCTAACAGGTTTTGGCTACACCTATTATGAAGTCAGCGACGTTAAAGGTCCTATCGCTACGATGATGGCGTGCCCAGAAGGTAGCGAAGAAAAAGAAGACTTTGTTGCTGCGCATGGCCATGAATACAGCCTTAACTACAACAGCAAGTTGCCTATTGTTGTCTATGCCCCGCAAGACCTTGAAGTGCGTTATCGCATCTGGACGGGCGATAAAAAACTGCAGTCGGCCACTGTAGAGTAAGTTCGTCCCTGTACTGCTCAACATGCTGTAGAGGCATTTTGCCTAGACACTGTTGAGCAGTATCTTCTGCATCATTCCAGAGCAGTGTAGACTGCCAACTGTTTTTTTAGTTGGGGATGCATTGCATGTCACCTTTGATAGGGCGAAACTTAATCGCCTTGAGCTTATTTTTTATTTTAAGTGCGTGTCAAAGCACCATTCAGCACGATCACGACTCAATGATTGATGAGTTTGCTGTGGCTGAATTAGTCTTTAATACGCATTTAGCAGCGCATGAGCTTGAGCCTGCAGGCCAACAATTGGATGCTTTACGTCAAACTCATCCAAATGATCCGCGCTTAGACACGTTGCAGCAACGCCTTGCAACCGCGTGGCTGGCGAACGGTGAGCAGGCATTAAAAGAAGCCGATATTGACACCGCAAGTGCAGCCTTAATGCAGGCCAAACGCTTGCTACCCCAAGCCCCAGCTTTGACTGAAGGTTTAAGCAGTGCTTTAGCGGCAGTACAAACTCCAGTTGTTGAACCTGCTGCTCCCGCTGTACAGCGTCCTATGCGACGTCAGCAGCCATTGCCTAAGCTCGCACCCAAAAAACCGGCCGTACCGCGCAACATTGACTCTGCTGTGACTAAAGTGGAGCCAGCCAGTGTTGCGGATGAAATTCCGTTGACGCCACCTGTGCGCACAACCAAACAGAAGGCGCGGGTGTTAGATCTCAACAATGTCTCTACTGTGATTGGGTTGCCCATGTTGGCCACCCGTAATAATCACCAGCTTGGGCGTTTGTTAGATGATGTCGCTGTTGATGTGGTGAAGTTTCGTGCGGCGGTCAGTATTGAAGTCGCAGATACCCGTGATTTTCATTGGGTCGCTGCTTTATTATCTGCACGCGTTAAAAAACTGGATACTAATTTTATGCCACGTTTAAAAGAAGTAATCCGCAGTGATAACACCGCGCAGTTAGTTATTACGCCCAGTCTTTAATTCTAAAATAATCTATCTATGTAGTTTAAAAGAACTTTTAATTCTAAGCGATGCTCGGCACACTGATGGCCGATATCGCCCTAACAAGGTTTTCTCGTGATTGAATTTCACAATGTGCATAAAGCCTATGCCGTTAATGGGCAGAGTGTTGTTGCGTTGCAGCCCAGCTGTTTAAAAGTACAAGCCGGTGAGATTTTTGGTTTGATTGGCCACTCAGGCGCAGGTAAAAGTACTTTACTGCGCTTGATTAACCGTCTAGAAGAACCCACAGGTGGGCGTATTGTGGTGGACGGTGTTGAAGTCACTGCGCTGGATGCTCAGGGCTTACGCCGTTTTCGCCAGCGGGTTGGAATGATTTTTCAGCATTTTAATTTGCTCTCATCAAAAACGGTCGCTAACAATGTCGCTATGCCATTAAAACTGGCTGGGGAATTGAGCAAAACACAGATTCAACAACGTGTGTCTGAGCTATTGGCGCGTGTTGGCTTAAGTGATCATGCGCATAAATACCCTGCACAATTATCGGGCGGGCAAAAACAGCGCGTGGGTATCGCTCGCGCATTGGCTACGGATCCGAAAATTTTGTTATGTGATGAAGCAACCAGTGCGCTGGACCCGCAAACCACAGGTCAAGTGTTGCAACTCTTGGCTGAAATTAATCGTGAGCTGGGTCTGACGATTGTGTTGATTACTCATGAAATGGATGTGATTCGTCGCGTCTGTGATCGAGTGGGAGTGATGGACGGCGGTGTGATTGTAGAAAGCGGTTTAGTCAGTGATGTGTTTCTGCACCCGCAGCATGTGACCACGCAGCGCTTTGTCCAAGAATCAGAAGGCGATACGGATGTTGCACCACAGGAACAGTATCAGCACGTCAGTGGCCGTATTGTGCGCTTAACCTTCTTAGGTGAGGCAACTTACGCACCGCTGTTAGGGCAAGTCGCACGCGATACGGGCGTGGATTACAGTATTTTAGCGGGCCGTATTGGCCGCATTAAAGATCAAGCCTGTGGCCAGCTCACTTTGGCGCTCACAGGTGGCAAAGAACAGCTTGCTGAACAACAACTGCGTGCCGCTGGTGTGCATGTGGAGGTATTGCGTCCATGAGTGAATTATTGATAAATATTGACTGGTACGAGATTTGGCAGGCGACCCTAGACACTTTAATGATGTTGGGTGGATCGTTGTTATTTACTGTGATCTTAGGTTTACCTGTGGGCATTGTTTTGTTTTTAGTAGGTCCACGACAAATGTTTGAGCACCGCATGATGTATGCGTTGTTGTCATTTGTCGTGAATGTGTTGCGCTCGTTGCCTTTTATCATTTTATTGATTGTGATGATCCCAATTACTGTAATGATGACAGGGACCTCTTTGGGTGTTGCTGGAGCGATTCCACCTTTGGTGATTGGTACGACACCGTTTTTTGCACGCTTGGTGGAAACCGCGTTACGTGAAGTGGATCGTGGCATTATCGAAGCCACGCAAGCGATGGGTGCGAGCACACGGCAGATTATTTTCAATGCCTTATTGCCAGAAGCGCGCCCGGGGATTATTGCGGCAACCACAGTGACTGCCATTACCTTAGTGTCTTACACCGCGATGGCGGGCGTGGTCGGTGCCGGCGGTTTGGGGGATTTAGCGATTCGCTTTGGTTACCAGCGTTTTCAAACGGATGTGATGGTGGTGACCGTGGTATTGCTGTTGCTGCTGGTCCAAGTGTTACAGAGTGTGGGTGACCGTCTTGTGTTACGGTTTTCTAGAAAATAAAAAAATTTAAGCCACTTACGGCACATTGTTGATTGATTTGGAGCTTTCTTATGAAAAAAACATTACTTGCCTTAGCTGCACTCAGCGTTTTTGCTGTACAAGCTGAGCCGCTCAAAGTGGCTGCAACGCCTGTACCTCACGCTGAGATTTTAGAGTTTTTAAAGCCTGCTTTAGCAGAGCAGGGTGTGGAGCTGGAGGTTAAGGTGTTTACGGATTATGTACAGCCTAACGTACAAGTTGCAGAAGGACGCTTAGATGCCAACTTCTTCCAGCACCAGCCTTATTTGGATGAGTTTAATAAAACCAAAAGCACAACTTTGGTGAGTGTCGCCGGGGTACATATTGAGCCTTTTGGTGCATATTCCAGCAAAATTAAAGAGCTGGATGATCTGAAAAAAGGTGCCAGCGTTGTGATTCCTAATGATGCGACTAACGGTGGTCGTGCGTTATTACTGCTGCAAACCGCAGGTGTCATTAAGCTCAAGCCAGAAGCGGGTATCACTGCAACACCACGTGATATCGCTGAAAATCCTAAGAAAATCAAAGTACGTGAGTTAGAAGCAGCAACTTTGCCGCGTGTATTGGATCAAGTTGACTTAGCTTTGATCAATACCAACTACGCGCTTGAGGCGGGTCTGAACCCAAATAAAGATGCCTTAGTGATTGAAGGTGCGGATTCACCTTATGTGAATATCTTGGTTACGCGTGAAGATAATAAAAATGCGGATGCCGTGCAGAAACTGGTTAAAGCCTTGCACAGCGATGAAGCGAAAGCTTTTATCAATGACAAGTATAAAGGTGCGGTCGTTCCAACCTTTTAATTGAGTGTGCTATAGCTTGATCAACATAAAATCCAGCGCTAGTTGCTGGGTTTTTTAATGCACAGCAATAGACTATTTTACCGGCTCTTGCCAATCACAAAAGCAGCCCACTGCCAAGGTATTGGCTGCAGCGACCGAACGGTTTTCGAGCAGGGCGTCGAGTACGGGTTCAATAAAACTGTTACTGGAGTTGCAGACTGCGCCTTCGCTGTAAGGGCCGAAGTAAGCCAAATGCCCAGTATGATCCCAAATGGCGACCGCAGGGCTGGCAGGAAGATCCTCAGAACCCGGCAAACCACTTAAATGACGCATGCCGTTGAGTGCTTTAGGTAATTGGCCGCTGCTGCCAGGTTTTTGCACATGATAAAACTCAACTTGGCCGTCATAGCGCTCAATCATTTCAACTAAATGCTGTTGGTTGCCGACATTGCATGGGCAGGCTGGATCCCAAAAATGCACAAAACGAACCTTACCCGCTCCCGCTAAGCTGTCGGGCAAGCGCAATTGTTGTCCGCTAAATAGGGCTGTGGTTTCACTAAATGGGCGAATAAAGCGCGTTTTATACCACCATAAACCGGTGAGCATCGAGCCAATCCATAACACTAACGCTAGGCCAATAAGTATTTTTTTCAAAAGAGTCCGTTTCATAAGTACCGCACCTTGAAGATAGTATAGAGTGCCATGAGTGG
>SMEQ01000107.1_pt1 | contig 26020 bp, 19 predicted proteins | sample 2456281 | NCBI WGS metagenome assembly SMEQ01 (sample SAMN10132596, study PRJNA489261) | soil metagenome | isolation source: day1 antibiotic-loamy sand soil ammended with raw manure from dairy cow... | place: USA | collected 2015-04-01
AGTGTTTTTTTGTAACCTAATAGCTCCGATTTTAACTTCGGAATGGTATCGTAACCTAACGCCTCTGCTTCAGCAACTTTTAACTTAAATTTTCTGAACAGCTCCATGTATTCGTCCAAGGAAGCTTTGTCGTATTTTGGGTCGTTGTTGTTTTTTAAATAAATCTGTAAAAACTCTGATTTGGTAATTGGTTTCCCGTCAATTTCCATGACAACAGGGTTCTTTTGAGCAAATAAAGTAATTGATCCAATAAGACCAACTACAACAAGCAAATTTTTAATCATCTTAAAAGTTATTTTTAACGTAAATGCATCCAAAAATACACTTAATCAACTGATTTTTTTGTAAAATATTGTTATTTTATACTATAGTTCGGCGCTTCACGCGTAATCGTTACATCGTGTGGGTGCGATTCTTTCATACCCGCATTCGTGATGCGAACAAAGTCTGCTCCTTGCAAACTGTCAATATTTGCAGCTCCACAGTATCCCATTCCCGCTCTTAAACCTCCAATTATTTGATAAATTACTTCTACCAAATAACCTTTATAAGGCACACGTCCGGAAATTCCTTCTGGAACTAATTTTTTAATATCATCTTCTGCATCTTGGAAGTAACGGTCTTTCGAACCTTTTTGCATGGCTTCCAAAGATCCCATTCCACGATACGATTTATATTTTCTTCCTTCAAAAATGGTTGTTTCTCCTGGAGATTCTTCCACACCCGCTAAAATGGATCCAACCATCACGGAGTCCGCTCCAGCTGCTATGGCTTTTACGATGTCACCTGTATAGCGAATTCCTCCATCAGCGATAACTGGAACACCAGTTCCTTTCAATGCCATTGCCACATCATTGATTGCAGTCAATTGTGGAACACCAACACCTGCGATAATTCGCGTTGTACAAATAGAACCTGGTCCAATTCCAACTTTCACAGCATCTGCTCCAGCTTCAACCAAATATTTTGCCGCTTCAGCAGTTGCAATATTTCCAACCACCACATCCAACGTTGGATATTTCGCTTTTACTTCTTTCAATTTGGTAACAACACCTTCCGTATGACCGTGAGCCGTATCAATGATAATTGCGTCTACACCAGCATCCACCAATGCATCCACTCGCTCCATGGTGTCGAAAGTAACCCCAACGGCTGCTGCGCAACGCAAACGACCAAAACTATCTTTACACGAATTGGGGTGAGTTTTTACTTTAATAATATCACGGTAAGTAATCAATCCAACGAGTTTACCTTCCGCATTAACGACAGGTAGTTTTTCAATTTTATTCTCCTGTAAAATTCCTTCCGCCTCGCTTAAGTTTGTTCCATCTTTCGTGGTAACCAATCCTTTGGTAGTCATGATTTCCGTAATTAGACGACTCATGTCCTTTTCAAACCTCAAGTCTCGATTGGTCACAATTCCTTTCAAAAATCGATTTCCATCCACTACCGGAATACCACCTATCTTATTTTCGCGCATTAAATCCAAAGCATCTTTCACAATTGCATCTTCAGTCAAAGTCAAAGGATCGAGAATCATTCCACTTTCAGAACGCTTCACTTTACGAACCTGTAACGCTTGCTCGCTTATTGTCATGTTCTTGTGAATCACCCCAATACCACCTTGCTGTGCCATCGAAATTGCCGTAGCAGACTCTGTCACTGTATCCATCGCAGCCGAAACTACGGGTGTATTGATAACAATATTACGAGAAAACTTGCTTTTTAATTGTACGTCTCTGGGTAAAACTTTGGAGAATGCTGGGACTAAAAGTACGTCATCAAATGTAAGACCTTCTTTTACTTCATTGAGATTTTTAAGTGACATTGTGAACCTATTTTTAAAATAAATTCTTGCAAATTTAACGATTATTAGATTAGTTTCCTATGTTTTTGTGTGTTATTTTTTTTGGGAAAGGTTGTGAGGAAGTAATTCATATCTGAAAGAACTACAGCGGATCATGACAAAACCTGTGGAGGAGGGTCTCAAAAAAAAACATAAAAAAAACCGCTTACGGACTGCAAGCGGTTTAGTACTCGGAGCGGGACTTGAACCCGCACGCCCATACAGGCACAGGATTTTAAGTCCGGCGTGTCTACCATTCCACCACCCGAGCGGGTGATCATTTGTTTCTAGTAAAACTGCCTAGAAAACTTGAGCGGGAGACGAGATTCGAACTCGCGACCCCAACCTTGGCAAGGTTGTGCTCTACCAACTGAGCTACTCTCGCATTATTTCAAAATTGCTTTAACGTTCTAAAGCGGTGCAAAGATATAATTAAATTTTGTTTAAACAGCGTTTAACTGTTTTTTTTTAAAGGAAATCTTTTAGTTTTTTGAGGTGGATGAATTATGTGGCTGATTATCAATCAAAGATAAAATTTTTGAAAAAGTAATTTTCTTTAAAAAAGATTGTAACTATAAATTAGAGATTATTTCTAAATCGTTTTAGGCAAAATAATCTGTCCATCCGCAGAAAATCGTAAAAAATCAAAGTAAATGAAGCGTAAATAGTTTTACTGTTTGATGTTCTTCAAAGCATTCGGAAGATTATTTTCCCAAAAAAATATCATTTCAATTAAGATTTCTTCCTTTTTCCATTGCCGAAAAAACGAAGCCAAAAAAGTCTAGACTACGCAATGAAAGCTAAAATTGTCATCAATTATCGCACGAACGGCAAACTATCTGCGATGCTTCCTTCGGAGGTCGCGAAAAGCTCAAACAGTGCCGTTCTTCTTGTTAATTATTTCACTGATAATTTATTAACGCATTCATTGCTAATGTCGGATTTTAATCTAAACTGAGACTCTAGACTGACAACTATTTACAGAGAGGATCCGGTTAACTTGAAATCACTTATAAATCTATTTACGCGAAATCATTCTTTAATTTAAATGAAAACTTGATACAATCTCTTATTTCGAGAAATCAGCTTTCAAACTCATGTCTAAACTCTTAAAACTATGCGTTAGTGCTCCTACCGAAATAAACTGAACGCCTGTTTCTGCGTATCCGCGGATGTTATCCAAGGTAATTCCGCCAGAAGCTTCGGTTTCGTATTGTTTAGGAATCGTGTTTATAACTGCTTTTATGCGTTCTGGTGTGAAGTTATCCAGCATGATGCGATCTACATTCCCAACTTCTAAAACTTCTTTCAATTCTTGTTCGTTCCGAACTTCGATTTCGATTTTCAGATCTCTTCCAGTTGTTTTCAAATATTCATTCGTACGTTCGATTGCCGATTTGATTCCACCTGCGTAATCAACGTGATTGTCTTTTAGCATAATCATGTCGTACAAAGCGAAACGGTGATTTCCTCCGCCACCAATGCGAACTGCCCATTTTTCCATGTAACGGATTCCAGGCGTGGTTTTGCGAGTATCTAATAATTGTACAGAAGTTCCTTCGATTAACTGGACGATTTGACGGGTTTGTGTAGCGATTCCACTCATGCGTTGCATGAAATTCAATACCAAGCGTTCCGTAGCTAAAATGGATCTAGAAGAACCGGTTAGCGTGAACGCGATGTCGCCTTTTTTCACTTCCGTTCCATCTTGAATGAATGTTTCCATTTTTAGGCTGGAATCGTAGCGCTGAAAAATAAGTTGCGCCAACTCCACTCCTGCTAGTACGCCGTCATCTTTTACATATAAAGTTGCTTTTCCTTGTGCGTTTTCTGGCACACAAGCCAACGAAGAGTGATCGCCATCGCCAAGATCTTCGCGAAGAGCGTTGTCAATTATTTCATTTATCATGGGGTGAATTTAAGAATTATTTAGAGAAGAAAGGAAGGTTATTTGCTTTTGGCATTTAAATGTAATAGGATTTATTTCTAAAAAAAGAGTTATATCTAAAATAAGATTCCTTCCTTTTTTATGGCGGTCGTTTATGCGCTTCGCTTTGGAGCCATGAGCTCGTTATTACTCGGTTCCATTGCAAAAAAAACGAAGCCAAAAAATGCTAGACTACAGAATGAAAGCTAAAATTGTCATCAATTTATTTTACGAACGACAAACTATCTGCGATGCTTCGTTCCGAGGTCGCTGAAATAGCTCAAACAGTGTCGTTCTTCTTCTTGATTATCTTTCTGACAATTTATTAACGCTTTCATTCTGAATGTCGATTATTTCTACAAACTGAGATTTTAACCATCTATCTATTTACATTGATATTTCTGTAGCCTAAAGATTATTTTCCAATTAGGATAAATAAATCACTTAATAAACATCAATTTCTGCCGTTCTACCTTTAAGCGCATGAAACCAAATGCAACGGTGATCATTTCGCCGTTGATTTCCTCTACGGTACCAGACTGTTTGGTTTCGAGCATTTTTACCGTCGAATTTACTTTTATTTTTGCTCTTTCGTAAGGATCCACTTCGGGCTTTCCGGGTTTGACCTTTTTCGGCTTTTTGGAATTGATTTCTGCTTTTAACTTCTCCGCTAATTTGGCTTCCTCGATTTTGCTTCGTTCAACCGTTAAGTATTTCTTGACTTCTTCCAACAACGCTTTATTGGCGTCTTTCTTGCGTGATTTGGTTTGAAAACGATCCATGAATGATTTCATTTTCTTTCCCAACTGAACGTATTTATTATCTCTTTCAGCGGCTTCTTGCATGTGAAATAGCTTTACATCCAATTTTTTTTTCTTTTCATCGTAGGAAACTTTTGTTGCTTGGGCAATTTCTTGCGCTTCGATGTGTTCGTTGTTCAGTTTCTCCAAATACGTTTTCTCGCGCTGTAAATCACTCAGCAAACGATCCATATTCACTTTGTGTTCGTCGATTTTAGATTTGGCGGATTCAATTAAATCCAACGGAATTCCGTTCATTTGAGCCACTTCAAAGGTAAAGGAGCTTCCCGGTTGTCCGACAGAGAATCGGTACAAAGGCTCCAAGGTTTCGGTGTTGAAAAGCATGCAACCATTCACCGCATTTTTCAAGCGATCTGCTTTGAGTTTGATGTTGGAATAATGCGTTGTGATGACTCCAAAACATTTCTTGTTGTACAACTCTTCAAAAAACACTTCAGCCAAGGCGCCACCCAAATCTGGATCAGAACCCGTTCCAAATTCATCTAACAAGAGCAAGGTTTTTTTATTGGCAACATCCAAGAAATATTTCATCCTTTTCAAACGATACGAATAGGTACTCAACTCATTTTCGATGGATTGATTGTCTCCAATGTCCGTCAAAATGGATTGAAAGAAACTCATCGTACTATTCGGATGTACTGGAACCAACAAGCCTGATTGCAACATCAACTGAACGAGTCCAACGGTTTTTAAGGTAATGCTCTTCCCGCCTGCGTTTGGACCTGAAATGACCAACATGCGGGAAAACTTATCCATCTTGATGTGCTGCGCCAAGGTTACTTTTCCTTGTGCTTTATTGTTTTTCCATAAGATTGGATGAAAAGCATCGATCAATTCAATTTCCGTATCCTCCGCTATGGAAGGTAAATCCGACTTTAAATCGATTGCCAATTTGGTTTTCGCATTGATGAAATCGAGTTCCGTTAATAAATTTTGATAACCAATGATCAACGGTAAAAATTGTGCAATTTCTCGCGTTAACACTTGCAGTATTCTGAAAATCTCTTTGCGTTCATCGTCGGTTAGCAATTCCAACTCGTTGTTCAAATCTACGTTGACTTGCGGTTCAATGTAGGTCAAGCTTCCGGTTTTCGAAGAACCGACAACCGAGCCTTTTACTTTCCGTTTGTAGGTCGAAACAATGGTCAAAACGCGACGGTCGTTGACAAACGTTTCTTTGGTTTCTCCCAAAACGCCTTCTTTCATCAGCTTGCGCATTTCTTTTTCGAAATTGCGGTTGATTTGATTTTTGACGGTTTGTATGTTTTGTCGAATCACCATTAATTCAGGTGAAGCGTCATTTTTGATGTTTCCTTTGCGATCGAATACTTTTTCAATCGCTTCCGTTAATTCAGTGTTGTGGTAAACTTCGTTCAACAAAAAATTCAACTCTGGAAAATCTTTTTCACGCTTGTCGAAGAAAACCAAAATCGCATTCACCAATTCTGAAGCTCGGCTGATGCGAACAAATCCTTCTTGTTCCAAAACCGCATTGTGAATTGGAAGAATTCGAATTTCCTTTTTCAATTCATCGAAATCCATTCCTGGAAACGATTCACCGTCGGTTCGAATGGTGTGAAATTCCTTCAATTTCAACAAATCCAATTTCAATTGTCTAAAATCCGGATTCGGTTTTAAATTCCGTAAACGATCTTTGGCCGTTTCACCAATACCAAAATCCTCCAACCATTCTTGAATGGTTGAAAACTCTAAATCATGCAAGGTTTGCTGGTCGAAAAAACTCATGGCGCAAAATTAGTAAAACTATGGGGTTAAAGATGATTATGGTTTGGGGAAATATATTAATGATGGTTAAAAAGGATACATTTAAATTGGTGAGACAATGTCTGACCGATTGTTTTTTGAATGTTGTTTAAATATTAAATTGTATTTGTGTCATCCCTCTTCGGAGAGGAACCGAGGCCGAGGATTTTTTTAACCGAAAAAGCCATTTACAATTTGCAAATGGCTTCTTAATTCAGTTTAAATTTGATTATCTATTCAACATCACTGGCATCACCAACATCAAGATATCCTCATCTGGGTTATCGGTTGTTGCTGGCACTAATAAACCTGCGCGACTTGGAACGCTCATCATAATTTTGATCTCTGGCGTGTCGATGTTGTTCAACATTTCCATCAAAAAGCGAGAGTTGAATCCAATTTCCATGTCTTCACCGTCGTATGAACACGTCAAACGTTCGAAAGATTCGTTGGAGAAATCGATGTCTTCTGCAAAAAGAGACAGTTCAGAACCTGCGATCTTCAATTTAATTTGATGTGTCGTTTTGTTTGCGAAAATCGAAACACGTTTCATCGATCCGAGGAATTGTGCTCTATCAACCGTCAATACATTTGGATTCTCTTTTGGAATCACCGCTTCGTAATTTGGGTATTTCCCATCAATCAATCGGCACAAAAGAACGAGATTGTTAAAGGTGAAAATCGCATTGGAAGAAGTGTATTCAATTAAAATCTCCTCATCTCCTTTCAAATTGGACTTCAATAGATTCAACGGTTTTTTAGGCAAAATGAAAGATGAACTTCCAGTTGCCTGTGTGTCGGTGCGCTTGTATCGCACTAATTTATGTGCATCTGTTGCAACAAATATAATCTCAGAAGGAGAAAACTGGCAATATACACCGCTCATCACTGGTCTCAAATCGTCGTTTCCAGTTGCAAATAAAGTTTTGCTGATTGCTTTTGAAATGATTTCACCAGAAACTTTGATGCTATCTCCATTTTCCATTGCTGGAGCTTTTGGAAAGTCATCTCCATTATAACCGCTCATTTTGGACTTTCCGTTGTCATACGAAATTTCAATTCCATATGAGTTTTTGTCCACCAAGAACGTCACCGGCTGATCTGGCAATACTTTCAAAATATCCAACAGTAACTTTGCTGGTATGGCGACTTTTCCAGATTCATTTGCCTCAACATCCAATGTTGTTTGCATCGTCGTATCAATGTCTGATGCGGAAATTGTCAATTCATTATCTTTAATTTCAAACAAGAAATTATCAAGAATTGGCAACGTATTATTTGTGCTCAAAACACCGCTAATGTTTTGAAGATTTTTCAATAATGTGGTACTCGAAACGATAAAATTCATCTTATTTTTTCTTTTGGTAACAAATATACATTTTTACTTTTAACTCTTTGTTTTTTTATTCAATTCGTTTATTTAGCATCCACAGGTTTTCCGTGGCCAAAATAAAGATGTCCCATGATTAATGGGTTGAAAACAAAATATTGAGCCTTAACTAACTCTCCCGTTGGCAATTCACACCAGAAACGATTTACATCGTGCTCTACTGGGTTTCCATAGTCATCTTCCAGCTCTTGTCCTTGTCCTGCCATGCGGAACATGCGCAATTTTTCTTTTTGCCCATCAACTTTTTTCAAAGTCAACTCACAAAAAGGTTGCGTTCGTTTCAAGCTGTCTATTTGCTTGTCTGAAAGCTCGTAATTAACTAGTTCGAAGTGAACCTTTTTGTATGCATTCAAATAACGAACAGCCATGTTGGTATCAATTCCATCTAGTAACTCCCCGTTGTGTTTAACGGTGTATTCAAAACCATTTCGCTCGATGGAGAAACTTCTTTTTTTCTCCGTTGGATAATACACATTTACAGAAGCTATTTCTTCTCTTGGAATCGAGAAAATTTCGGTACATCTCCATTTCCTTTTATCGGCAAAAAATCTTGGTTCAATAATCCCACTCAGTCCACGAACCTTCATGATAACAGGATAATCACTCTTTTCCCGATTCGTTTCCAACAACATGTATGTACCGTAGTGGTCTTGTGTTGCACTTCCTACATACCATGTTTTCACCCATTTTCCATTTTGAAAAATTTTCACTTCCGTATTGGTTGCAGCAATTCGGTTGGTTACATTTTTCTTAGAGTTTTCCGGAACATAGCCTTTAAACTCTACATTTTTAAATGTTTCCAAAATCGTATGAACCGGCTCCTGAATCACGCAGTTTCCATCCGCATCAGTCCACGCACCTCCCTCTCCTTTTAGGAGTTTAAATTCATTATTATAAGCGTCTTTGATGTGAATTTGATCCACGGTACTTGTGTCCGCAATTGAAAACTCCAAAAGTTCGCTGTCTGACTTCTCGCTATTTCGAACCAAATTGGTAGCTAGAAAAGCAAGAACTGATACAAGAACAACTCCAATCCCTAAGATGATACCTTTTTTATTGTTTTTCATTTTGAATCTTTTATTTTAAAATCAGTGTTTTGTATATTTTCTTTTTCGAATGTACAACATCATTACCGCAAATAAAACGACCATTAAAGAGGGTAAAACCATGTTGACTAGCTTGTAAAACGAAGCGTTTTGCTTCACTTTCTCTTTGTCGATTGGACGAATATCGATTTGTTTACTTCTCAAATCCAATACAGAATTATCCCCCGTCATGTAATCTATCATGTTTTGGAAAAACTCTTGATTTCCATAGATTAAATTCGGTGCTCCCGGAATTTGAGCTGCCGCCACGTCAAACTTCAACTCATTAAATGCAAGTGGTCTATAGAGATAACCGCCTTGCATTTCATTTGGAATGGAGTCGTATGCGTTTTTCAAGAACGACCCATTTCCAACAACCAACACTTTGCCCTCAGCAACACTGGAGTCTTTGTAATTGGATAGCTCGTTATTTACATAAGCATCCACAATGCGATTTCTATAGTGAGATTTAAACTTTCCTTCCACCAATCCAGCTACGCAAACTTTATTTTCTTCCGCATTCGGATCTGGAGCCAGCTTTGGGTTGTCGCCATAGTTAGCAACCATTCCCAAACTAATTAACGGAGCTAGACCGGTAATGGCAGAATTGGAAGAAGTGGTTAAAATCGGCGATGAAACGTTGTTTTCATTTCCTACAAACTGAATCTCAGAAGCGTACTTCAAGAGAACCGGTTCAATATTTCGAGCAATTGGATGTGCCGTTGGTGAAGAGCGAACGAAGAAATACCAGGGCAAAAAGCCTTGCTTTGATTGTGGTACTAATTTCGGTGCACACCGAACGTCCACGACGTAATTGTCGTTTACTTTGATCCCGTAATCAAACAACATGCGATCCAAGTCTAAGTTCGTACGACTGGTGTGTGCTACACCGACCATGTTGAGCGTATCTTCCTGAAAATCCAGTTTATCAATAAAACACATCAACCTTCCTCCGTTCATAACAAATTGATCGATAATGAATTTATCTTTCTCTGAAAATGGCCTCGTCGGACGAGCGATCACCAAACCAGTTACACCTTTTAACGCTTCAACTGAATCGTTTATGGTAATGTCTTCTGTTACGTAATAAGGAGAAATCAACGTTCGAACTCGCTGTGTTTCAGCGGATGTTAGCTCACCGTGTCCTTGGAGAAAAGCAATTCTTGGTTTGACACTTTGCGTTGCACGACGAATTCCACTGATGAGCATGTATTCCAAATTGTTAATCGAATTTTGAATAATGGCATCTAATTGACTGTTTAGTGTATAAAACTTCCCCTGAGGAGTTCCAGGTAAAAACTGAATTGAATTGACCGTACTTCCGGCATAATCAATTTCAGCACCAGGCCACAACAAAAGGTTGTTTTGCGCACCGTCTTTCATGTAAATCAACCCCATCGGAATAATTCCTTTCCCTCTGTTATACAAAGTTTCTTGCATGTATTCACGGTCCGAATCACTCCCTTGCAATGGATCTACAAAAGTGTATTCTATTCGAGTTCCTGCATGCATTTTAAATTCCTTCAGCTTGTCCTCAATTGCATTTTTGAAGCGTTGAATTTCAGCAGGTAAGTTTCCAGCAAGGTATATTTTGATGGAGATTCGATCTGAAAAATTCTCCGTGTTTGATAAGTAATCCTTGGTTCCTTCTGAAAGCGAATATCGTTTATCAGAGGTTGCATCATATCGTCCATACACATAAGCGCCAATGATGTTTACCAAAACAATTGCACCAATCAAGATCAATAAAAATGACCAATTGTAAACTCCTTTAAAAAGATTTAACTTCTTCATTTTATTTTTTCAAAGATTTAATAACCGTTAATGCTGCTGCCATGAAGATGGTAATCACACTTAAGAAATACAAAATATCACTGGTGTCAATTACTCCCCGTTTGATGGAGTCGTAATGATAACTTATTCCGCAATATTTGATAATGGTATCCAGTCCACCCACCGCACTAAAAGACCCTAATAAAGTCAATCCGTCGTATAGAATCCAACACAAAAACATGGCTAAAATAAAAGCCACAATTTGACTTGAAGTAATGGAAGAGGCAAAGATTCCGACAGCAACAAACGTTGCGCCTAACAACACAAGCCCGATGTAGGAAGTAAATGTTGCTCCACTGTCAATGACACCTACTGGAAAACCCAAGTAATAAACTGAAAGATAAAAAACAACAGTGGGGATTAGCGCAATAACCAGCAACGTAACTCCAGCAAAATATTTTGCCAGTAAAATTTGTAAATCTGACAAGGGACGCGTAAAAAGTAATTCAATGGTACCCGTTCTTCGTTCTTCTGCAATGGAACGCATCGTAATTGCAGGAATTAGAATTAGAAAAATAAGTGGTGCTAAATTAAAAAATGGAATTAAGTCCGCTTCAGCTCCCTCCAAAATATTGGTGTCATACGAGATGACCCAATGAAAGAGTCCAGAAGTAATTAAAAATATCAAGATAAAAATATATCCGATGATGGAACTCAAAAAACTACGAATTTCTTTAAAATATAATGCTTTCATTGAAAGTTTTAAATAAAGCTCAAAATTAAGATTATTGTTGTAAAAAGTCAACTGTATTTATTGAATAGTAGCAATCTATGATTAATCAATATTTGCACTTTATTCAATCTTTTGTAAATCAGCAATTTAGATTTAAATATCTTTTCTTTTTTTCAATATACGTCATTTGACGTATTTCGGGAAAGACAAACACTCCCCATCTTTGTATTCATAAAATAAATCTACTATGAAAAGAAAATATTTACTCTTGCTTTTTTCAAGTTTTACCTTGTTTTTACAGGCTCAAAATGTAAATTACAAAATCCTAAAAGACACGCCTGAAGATGCGGCCAACCTGCACATTAACTTGGAGATATTACAGGTGGAAGCAGGTTATAAAAATCTTTCAGGAGCTAATTTTAATTTGGGATTAAATTCGGTTTACCACTACAAAAATAAAATGGGCGGTGAAGCCACTTTTAGAAAGTCTTACTTATCTCTTGGAGAATCGGGACACACTCAGTTTGGAGCAGGTGTGTTTTACAATTTTGCCAGCAAAACCAAAGTGAGAAGTCAAAAAGTAGTTTTGGACACAAAGTCCTATAGTAGCGGTGGAAAAAAATACACGCAAACCTCATCGATTAATGTTCCTGGTTCCATTTTGAAATCTTACGGAGTCCGCTTTGGGATGGATTACGTGTCTGAGTTTTTAGATGCGGATATAAAGTACCATGGGGTTGAAGGAGACTATCAATACCAAACAACAGGGATTTACATCGGCTTCTTGAACACCAAACAAATGAATCTTTTAATTGACACGGACAAATATGGAACTGCCGCTACACGTTTCATCCGAAGGTATTATTTGGATGGCGTCATCTACCCAACACGAAAAATCAATTCCTTGCCAGGAGAAGTTACGTATACAGGATCGGTGATCGGAGGCATCTTTGGTTGGAGAGCGGGTGTTGAATTTCTAAGTCCGGAGCCGCGAAAAGTCCACAAAAATGCAATGTACTCAAAAGTAGAGATTGGCATGCGCCCTTTAGATGGCATCTATGTGATGGTAGCCGTTGGACTTAGCTTTAAGCGCAAACTTAAAGGCTCGAGTGCATACACCCCATATCGAGAAAAAGAGTAAGTCACCCTTTTACTATTCTATTTTAATATAAGAAATTATGAAAAACACATACATTATTTTAAGCTTTTTATTTGCTTGCATTTCAGCTCAAGCACAAATTGAAAACCTGGGACCTCTTGTGAATTCAAGCTACGAAGAACTGTCTCCATACATCACACCAGATGGAAGTAAAATTTTCTTCATTCGAGCAAATCACCCTGAAAACACACGCATAGGTGAATCACAAGACACTTGGTGGTCTCGACTTGTTAATGACAGTGCAACAACACCCGCTAAACACTTAGGTTTTCCCTTCAACACTACCAACTACAACAGCATTGACTTTCAAAGTCCGGATGGACAATTGCGAATCATGAAAGGAGTGTACGACAAATACGGTCAATTTAAGAAAAAAGGATTCTCTTACTCTACATTAGAAGTTGACGGATGGTCCAATCCAAAGGCGATTGTCGTGAAGAATTACTCCAACATGTCCAAGGGGAAATACGCAAACATGTGTGTCGCACCAAGTGGAAACGTAATGATTCTTTCTTTTTCAGAAATACAAGGAAACACCCATTCTGAAATTTACATCTCTAAAAGAATCAGCGACGAAAAATGGTCTAAACCAGTAAAAATAAACGGTACTGTAAATGGTGATTTTGCGCCGTATGTAGCTGCCGACAATAAAACCATGTATTTTTCATCTTACTCGAGAGGAGGTCATGGAGATGCTGATATATTCATGTCCAAGAGGCTCGATGACACCTGGATGAACTGGTCAGAACCGGTCAACTTAGGTGATAAAATAAACACCACTGGTTGGGACGCCTATTTCAATGTTTCCCCATCTGGGCGCTATGCATTTATGGTGAGTGCCGTGAATGGAAATACCGACTTATACCGATTGCCCTTGTTTTCGAAAAACAAAAAAGAAGAAACTGTAATTGCTGAGGTCGTAAAACCGGATCCTGTAATCATCATCGAAGGCGTAGTAAAGGATGCTGAAACTGGAAAAACACTGCAAACAATCTTGGAATACACCAACATCAGCATCAACCAACTGGAAGGAATTGGACGTTCATCCGCAGTAGATGGTAGCTATAAGGTTGTACTGCCATATGGAAATAATTATTCAATTAATGCGAAATTAGCAGGCTATTACGCTGAAAACTTGAATCTAAATCTATCAGAAGTAGGAGAATTTGAAGTTATCAAAAAAGACATCTTGTTGAAGCCCATAAAAGCAGAAGCGGTAATTCGATTAAACAACATCTTCTTTGAGACGGCAAAGGCTGTGTTATTGCCAACATCGGAAAATGAATTGGATGGATTAATTCGGATTTTAAATGAAAACCCAGGAATGAAAATCGAGATTAGAGGCCATACAGACAACGTCGGCTCTGATGCATTGAACCAAACACTTTCTGAAAACAGAGCCAAATCCGTAGTCGATTATTTGGTTTCAAAAGGAATCAACCAAACAAGATTAATCCACAAAGGTTATGGTAAAACCAGTCCAGAAACGAGTAATGATACTGAAGAAGGAAGAGCACTAAACCGAAGAGTTGAATTTAAAGTTATCACCATAAAGTAAATTACCACTATAATTTCACTGGGAAAGCCAACGTATGGAATGTATGTTGGCTTTTTTTTGCCTCCTGCTTCTCTTTCTTATTCGCTTCGGTTTTCATTAACTTGAAATAAAACTCAGAAAAAAGTGTAAATTTGCAGTCACAAAATAACGCATGAAGATTAAAATAATCTGTATTGGTAAAACGGGAAAAGGCTTTCTACTGGATGGCGAACAAGCGTATTTAAATCGATTAAAACATTACATTTCAATCGAAAGAATTGAAATTCCGGATTTAAAGAATGTCAAAAAATTGACTGTCGACCAAATCAAAAAACAAGAAGGGGATTTGATTCTTTCCAAAATCAATGCGGGTGAACAAGTCTATCTACTGGACGAACACGGGAAAACCTTTACTTCTGAAAAGTTCGCCGATTTTTTACAACAGCGATTCAATCAAGGTGGACATGCTTTGACATTGATCATTGGCGGTCCCTATGGTTTTTCTCCTGAAATGTACAATGCAGCGCAAGGTAAGGTTTCGTTATCAGAGTTGACTTTTTCGCACCAAATGATTCGGATGATTTTGTTTGAACAAATCTACCGAGGCATGACCATTTTGAAAGGAGAGCCCTATCACCACCAATAAATAAAACGTTAATTTTAATTAATTAAAGCCGCTAATATCAAGGACTTCCTTTATCCTCGATAAAATGTCGTTTATCCATTCATGCTTCCTACAATCATTTTAATTACATTTGTTGCTTGTAAATTTTCGACATTTACATAGTGATATATAAATCAACACTAAAATGAATATGAAAAAACATCTTTTTGCTTTAGCTATTTTCGCCCTTGCAGGAAACGCCTGGGCTCAGCGCAAAATCGATTATGTAGAATATGATTTACCAAACGGTCTTCATGTTATCCTACATGAAGAACACTCCACACCCATCGTTGCTGTTTCAATTATGTACCACGTTGGTTCAAAAAACGAAACACCGAATAGAACTGGATTTGCACACTTTTTCGAACACTTGTTGTTTGAAGGTTCCGCAAATATCGGTCGTGGTGAATACAGTGAATTGGTAGAGAAAAACGGAGGCGCATTGAATGCCAACACTTCTCAAGACCGCACGTACTATTACGAACTTCTTTCTTCCAATCAATTGGAATTGGGACTTTGGTTAGAAAGCGAAAGATTGCTTCACGCCAAAGTAGACAATACCGGTGTGGAAACACAAAGACAGGTGGTGAAAGAAGAAAAAAGACAACGAATCGATAATCAACCGTATGCTTCCTTCATGGGAAATATGTTTGAGAAAATGTTTCAGGTTCACCCGTACAGATGGATACCAATTGGTAGCATGGAGGATTTAGACGCAGCGCAAGAAGAAGATTACATCAACTTCTACAAAACGTTCTATGTACCATCTAATGCCGTATTGTCTATCTCCGGTGACATCAACATTGCTGAAACCAAAAAAATGATTGCGAAGTACTTCGGAACTATTCCAGCGGGTCAAGCAATCAACTTATACAGAGATTACGAAAATCTTTCAGACGAAGCTTTTGAAGCAACTTACTCGATTTCAAAATCAAAGTTTGACGCTAAAAACTTCATGGGATCTAAGAATGCAGATGCTCAGAAAGTGATCAAAAAGTACAGCGCAATGAAAACGGTTATCCCAAGACCAGAGCGCAACGAACCACCATTAGTAGGTGTACAAATGGACACAATTTACGACAACATTGAGTTACCAGCTGTTTTTGTTGGTTACCGTATACCGGAGCAAACTCATCCAGATGCTTATGCATTGGACATGTTGAACAGTGTGTTATCTGGAGGAACAAGTTCTAGAATGAACAAAAACATCGTTGAGAAAAAACAATTGGCAATGGCCGCATTCTCATTTGCTTTCCCACTGGAAGATCCAGGATTGGGACTGGTTGCTGCGATTGGTTCAGCGGGTGTAGACTGCAAAGAGTTACAAGACGCTTTAGATGAAGAATTGCTTGCTGTTCAAAACGAATTAATTTCTCAAGAAGAGTTTGAAAAATTGAGAAACGGAAAAGAAAATGACATCATTACTTCCAACAGTTCAGTTGCTGGTATTGCGGAGAATTTGGCGCAAAACTACTTGTACTATGGTGGAACAGAAATGATCAACCAAGAGATGGCGAAATACATGGCTGTTACAAGAGAAGACATTCAACGTGTTGCGAAAGAATATTTCTCACCGGATAACCGAGTAATTTTATATTACTTACCACAGCCGAAAAATTAATTGAAGTAAAGATTTTTCAGTTGCAAACATGCCTGAAAGGTCATTTTTAAAATTCATACAAAACCATTGAAATGAAAAAAATATTTTTATCCTGTGCGTTGATTTTAAGTGCATCACTTGGATACAGTCAATTGGACAGATCCGTTCGTCCGAAAGCTGGAACGCCACCAACCATTAATATAAAGGATTCTGAAGTTTTTAAAACAGACAACGGAATTACGGTTATTCTTTCTGAGAATCACCAACTTCCAAAAGTTTCCATTCAACTAGTTACCGGTTCTGATCCGATGGCTGAAGGAAACAAAGCTGGTTTATCAACGATTGCTGGACAGTTAATCATGTCTGGAACAACCAATAGATCGAAAGACCAATTAGACAATGAAGTGGATTACATCGGTGCGACACTTTCCGCAAGTGGAACTTCTTTGTACTTGTCTTGTTTGACCAAACATCTTCCAAAAGGAATGGAGTTGATGTCGGATATTTTGTTGAATGCCAATTTCCCAGACTCTGAATTTGAGAGAGTCAAAAAACTGAACGAATCCGGTTTACTTTCTGCGAAATCAAGTGCAGATGCTATGGGCGCGAATGCTGTTCAAAAAGCAAATTTCCCAAAAGGACATCCTTACGGAGAAGTTATGACAGAAGCCACGTTGGAAGCAATTACCAAAAATGATGTTGAAAATTACTTCAAAACCATTTTCACTCCACAAGGAAGTTACTTGGTGATTGTTGGAGACATGAACAAAGCGCAAGCGAAAGAATTGGTTGAAAAACACTTCGCATCGTGGAAAGGTGGTCCGGCTTATAAAGAAGAGTTAGGTCAAGGAATCTTCAACAAAGGAAACCGCGTTATTTTTGTAAAGAAAACAGGTGCGGTTCAATCGAAAGTAATTGTTACGTACCCAATCAAAATTAACCAAGGAGATGCGAATCAAATTCCATTAACCGTTGCAAATGGTATTCTTGGTGGTGGTGGATTTGGAACGCGTTTGATGCAAAATCTACGTGAAGACAAAGCATACACTTACGGTAGTTACTCCAGTTTAGACATTACCAACAACGGAAGCTACTTTTCAATCGAAGGAAACTTTAGAAATGACGTAACAGATAGCGCCATTGTTGAAATTTTAAAGGAATTAGACAACATTACCGATAGCTATGTAAAGGATTCTGAATTGAATTTAACGAAATCTGTTATTGCTGGTGGATTTGCACGCGCATTGGAAAACCCACAAACAGTTGCTCGATTTGCCTTGAACATTGTGCGTTACAATCTGCCAAGTGATTACTACCAAACGTATTTGCAGAAATTAGAAAAAGTTGATAAAGATGCAGTGTTAGAAATGGCACAGACATACTTTACTGCTCAAAACTGCAACATCATTGTAGTTGGGAACGAAGACATTTTAGACAAGTTAAAAGTCTTTGATGCAGATGGTAAAATTGAACTTTTCGACGCTTTTGGAAATGAAGTAAAAGAAATGAAACCAGCTACTATTACCAAACAAGAGTTGGTTGAAAAATACATTTTAGCGACGACCGTTTCTACTTCTATGAAAGCTGCAAACAAGAAAATCAAAAAAGTGAAGTCCGTCAAACAAGTGATGGAAATGAGTAATCCACAACTTCCTTCACCATTAATTTTGACAACGTACTTTGTTGCTCCTAACAAAACCGCTTCCAAAATGGAAATGCAGGGCATGATGATTCAAAAAGACTTCTTTGATGGATCAAAAGGGGCTTCATCTAACATGCAAACAGGTAAGAAAGACTTTACAGAAGAAGAAATTGCTGAAAAGAAAAAGAACGCTGGCTTGTTTTCTGAATTGAATTACGAAACGAACAACGTCAATTACACTTTGTTAGGAATCGAAGACATGAACGGAAAAGATGTTTATGTATTGAAAATCGTGGATGGTGACAACCAATCTTTCGATTACTTTGATGTAAACACTTTTCAAAAATTGAAATCGACAAGCATTCAGAAAGCAGAAGACGATGTGGTTGAAGTAACCAGAACATTTGGAGACTACAAAGAGGTGAACGGAATTTTATTCCCACACTCTTCTTCATTGATGTTAGGTGAAATGGGCTTAGAAGGTAAGTTGACAACCATTGAAATCAATTCAAAAATTGAAGCGACTGTTTTTCAATAGACCGTTTTAAATATATTCTGAAAGTCTCACGTATCATTTACGTGGGACTTTTTTGTTTTGGATGAAAATCCTCTCTCAAGCGGGATGACATCATCTATACTTTATTGACGATGGTAAATACTCTTAACTTTAATTTTCAGGATTGTAAACGATCTCTGATTGTCAATCAGATTTCCTCTTTTAACTTACGAAATAAGACTTTCAATTTAAGTCTACAAATCCAAAGTTGATTTTGTATATTTGTGTCAAAAAAAATTAAAGCATGTCAGAAGCAATCAACCAAGGTCACGTTCACTTTGAAATCAACGAAAAAGGAATTGCAACCGTAGAATTCGGTCATCCATTGAGTAATTCATTGCCCGGTAAAATTTTACAGAAATTAGCAGATACCATTACAGAAATGGGAGAAAACGAAGCTGTGAAAGTAATTATCTTGAAATCAGCAGGTGAAAAAGCATTTTGTGCTGGAGCGAGTTTTGACGAATTGATTTCAATTCAAGATTTAGAAGTGGGAACTGTTTTCTTTTCAGGATTTGCAAGTGTCATCAATGCGTGTCGCAAATGTCCAAAGTTAATCATTGGACGCGTACAAGGCAAAGCTGTTGGTGGCGGAGTTGGAATGGCTTCTGCGGTAGATTATTGTTTGGCTACAAAGTTTGCTGATGTGAAGTTATCTGAGTTGGCTGTCGGAATCGGACCATTTGTGGTTGGACCAGCAGTTGAGCGTAAAATTGGGACTTCTGCGATGAGTCAATTGGCAATCGATGCTACTTCATGGCAATCCGCAAAATGGGCAATGGACAAAGGCTTGTATGCCGATGTTTTTGAAACCGTAGAAGAAATGGACTTGGCGATTGATAAATTGGCAAATACTTTGGCAGAATCCAATCCGGAAGCCATGTCGATGTTGAAGACGATCTTTTGGCAAGGAACTGAAAATTGGGATACGCTTTTAGCAGAACGTGCAGGAATGAGTGGGAAATTGGTCTTGTCCGATTTCACCGTAAATGCGATTCAGAAATTTAAAAAGAAATAAACTCTATTTTATATTTGAAAAGGACTTTTGGTACACAACTGAAAGTCTTTTTCATTTCCACTGGTTTACCCATTTTCAAACAACATGAGAGATTACCTTCACTTGGCGCCTTTGCAAAGTTTCACCGATCGACATTTTCGAAATGCTTTTCAGGAATTTTTGGGCGATGTGGATCAATTCTATGCGCCGTATTTGAAAATGAACAACGATGGAACCATCAAGGAAGGTCCGAAGAAAGACATCTTACCTGAAAACAATCCGTTTGAAGCCGTTATTCCACAATTGATGGCCTGTTGTCCAGAAGACTTTTTAATCATGGCGGACTACATTTCGGATTTGGGCTACACCGAAGTGAATTGGAATCTCGGTTGCCCCTACCCGATGGTCGCCAAGCGCGATTTAGGTTCTGGAATTTTGAATAAACCCGAAAAGATTATTCAAATTCTGAATGACGTACTTCCTAAAACAAACCTGCAAGTTGGCATCAAAATGCGCATGGGATACGAAGACACCAACGACATTTTAACCATTTTACCTGCTTTGAATGATTTTCCCTTGACTGAAATCATCGTTCATGCGCGCTACGGGAAACAATTATACCAAGGCGAATGCGATCGAGGTCAATTTACAAACTGTATTCCGCTTACTAAACACCGATTGACCTACAACGGCGACATTCGTTCCGTTTCAGAATTCAGAACGCTTAAAAGTATGTTTCCAGGTGTCAATCATTGGATGATTGGTCGCGAAGCCATTGGCAATCCGTTTCTTTTTGAAATGATTCAAGAAGACAGTGAAGAATTACCAGAAGATTGGCGAAGTGTCTTTGAATCGTTTTTAAATCAATTGTTAGAAAATCACCTTTCTGAATCAAACAATGAAGGAAACATCTTTCTGAAAACCAAACACTATTGGGAATATTTCAATGCTGGGGTTTTGACTGACACAGGTGATTATCGAAGATTTAAGAAGTTGAAAAACTTGGAAGATTACCGAACATTTTTGGTCGAATTTGCTTAAACTGATATCTGTTTTTGTAGATTTAAAGTAGTGTTTGCTGGATTATTTCTTACTTAAAATGAACAATTCGTGAAAATAAATCAAGATGAAATCAGAGCCAATTAAATCAGAAATAGATTATAGAGAAGCATGGAAACGCATGGAATTATTTTTTGATGCACCAACCAGTTCTCTGGAAGGCACTGAAGCTGAAAACCTTTCACGTTTAATTAAAAACTGTAAAAATGAGTTCTATCCAATTGAACCACCTAGTACCAAGTAGGAAATAATCAGAATTAACAACTAAACCTATTCAATAATATTTCGCTTCTTGCCCTGCTGAATTGCTTCTATTTTGGAATGCACTTGTAGTTTGCGATAAATATTCTCAATGTGTTTTCGAATGGTGTAGGGAGAAAGAATCAAATTTTCGGCAATTAATTGATAGGTTAATCCTTTACTCAACTGTTCCAAAACCTCTACTTCCCGTACGGTCAATTTCACCTCATCCAAACTTTCGTCTTTCTCAAGAACAATCGGATTACGCAATAATTTTAAAGTTTTCATGGCAATTGAAGGCGTCATGGCTGCACCTCCTTCCAAAGTTTGGATGATACCATCGTACAGACTTTGAGGGCCTACTTCTTTCAAAAAGTATCCATCTGCACCTGCTTGAATGGCTTTGAAAACACTTTCATCGTTATCCAAAACCGTCAACATGATGATTTTGATTTGGGGATGTTGATTCTTGATGATTTGCGTTGCTTCAATTCCATTCATATTGGGCATCTCAATGTCCATCAAAATCAACTGAATGTTGTTTTCTTCCTTGACTTTTTCACAAGCCTTTAAACCGTCAGAAGCTGTAAATTTAACTACAATATCTTCAAAAAAAGACAGCTTCTCTTGAACGGCTTTCATCAAGAAAACATTGTCGTCTACAATCGCTATGTTTATTTTCATGTGATCCTTAAATTAGTTTTGTTTGGCAGAGACAGTGTCAATCTTGTCCCGTTTTCATTGCTTGTCAATTGAAGGTTTGCACCAATTTCATCTGCTCTTTTTTGCATGCTAACCAAACCATTGCCCTCCTGATCACGATTCAAGTCAAATCCGACACCGTTATCAATCACCTCAAAAACAACTTCTTCTCCCTGTTCTTTTATTCGCACTGAAATTTGAGTTGCTTGACCGTGTTTAATGCCATTGTTGATTCCTTCTTGAATGATTCGATAAATATTCATTCCGGTTTTTGAGTCGTATTCGGGTTTTAAGTTTTCAGGTACTTCATCTTTAAAAGTAAAACGAACATTCAATACCGAGCGCGTTGCATTTTCGACAAAATTAGAGATTCTCATTTTCAAATCTTCGATGTCTATGTGGTGGTGATTCATGGCCCAAATCGTATCTCTCAATTCTACAATGGTATCTTTCACAAAGTCACTTACCATCGACAAGCGATTGCTGACTTTCAAGTCTTTGTTTCCCAGAAAGTGCTTCAAGGTATCTACGGACGAAATGACAAAAGTCAGTTGAGAGCCAATGTTATCGTGTAAATCTCTCGAAATCCGCAAGCGTTGTTCTTGCAACATGTTCTCACTCTCAACCCGTTGAACCGCTAATTTCAACGCATTCTCATTGCGTTGTTGTTGAATTCGCATGCGCTGATCTTTGTAAATTAAGAAGGCGATGATGGCCACTAAAATCGACAAGACAGAAAGTCCAGCGATCCATTGATTTCGACTTTGAACGCGCATGTTGCTTTGTGTAATTTCATTTTGCTGAATGAGGATTTGTTTTTCTCGTTTTTCAGTTTGGTATTTTTCATTGATATCGGCAACATTTTTGACCTTCTCAAGGTTGTACAAACTATCTTTCAGCTGCGTCATTTTTCTTTGAAAGCTCAACGCACTTTGATAATCTCCCTTGGATTCTGCATTTTGAATCAAGCTCTGATAATTTTCAATTTCAATGTCTGGATATTTCATGCTTCGAGCAATTGTCCTTGATTTTTCAACGTATAAATCCGACTTTGTGAATTGTTTCATTTTGGAATACAATTGACCCAAATAACTGTAATTGAAACACAAGGCAAACGAGTCATTCGTCGCTTCAAAATAAGTCAATGATTTTAAAAGAGATTTTTCGCTTTCCGTCCATTTCTTTTGGACTAAATAATTGTAGCCAATGAATCCATAAGCGTAACCAATACCCGTTGAATCATTTCTTTCTTGTTGAATTTGGAGGGATTTTCGAAAACGATTTTGTGCCTCTTGGTGATTCCCCATTTGCTCATATACGACTCCGCTTTCATTCAAAGCAACGGCAATGCCTTCCTTGTTGCCAGATCTCACTTGGTGCTCGTAAAGCAAGTCGTAATAGTGCAAAGCCTTGGAATGGTTTTCTAACTTGCGATGAACTTTGGCGATCTCTGTTAAAACGAGTCCTTGCTGAACTCCATTTTTCATTCTTTCAAAGAGGTGGAAAGCTTTTAAGTGATAAAACAACGCAGAATCCATTTCCGATTTGAGATGAAAAAATCGTCCAAGTTGAGATGCAAAAAAAGCCAAATCTCCATCAGCTCCTTCTTTCTTGGCGAATGCATATCCTTTTTTACTAATCCTCAACGCTCGGTCAAAGTCAATCGATTTAATGGTATCCAATTGAGTTCGCAAGGAAGCAATTTCAGAAACGCTGCCTTTTTGAGCAAACAAGCCCGAAAAGCAAAATAAAATGAATGTTATATGCACCATGACTTTCAACCGCGTAGTAGTTTTTTTTTACCGATGAAGGTATTATTTATTTTCCTGACTTTTCATTTCTTGAATAAAATTCATGGATTTATTGATTTGATCGATGGTAAATCGCGTATTTAACTCCATGACCTGAGCACTGTGCTTATCAAACTCTGAATCCATCGGTATTTCCAACAAATTTTTCAAATACTCGTCAATCTGAACCACGCGCTCTTCAATGTTTTTTTGGGTTTTCCAAAGAATGGTCAGTTTCATTTGTTGTTCTTTTTGAATCTGTATCTTTTTATTCAATTCAAGTTGCAATTTACGCGGATAATCCAATTGACTTCTTTTCTTTTGATAATAATCAATGATTAAATAAATAACGACCAATACTAAAAAGGTAACTATCGTGTAGAGGATAAAAATAAATGCCATGACTTCCAATTAGGTTATGTATGGATACAAAATTGGCGTAAATTATTGGCGAATAAAATAAGGCAGTTGTCGTATTTTTAGCTCAAGATATCATCATCAAATAGAAATCAGTGCGGAGTTTAACGTAAGAATAGTTTTCTTAATTACATTTTTTCAGCCATATCCTCTAATCCCTCTTCCAAGGCATCCGTCTTGATTTTGATGGCTTTCAGGTAACGTTTCAGTTCTTTTCTAACCAATGGAGCTAAAATTATCAAACCAATGATGTTTGGAACTGCCATCGCAAAAATCATCGCATCTGAGAAGTCGATAACAGAACCCAAACTAATGGTAGCACCGATAAAAGTAAAAATGCAAAAAATGAATTTATAAACAATCTCCATTCTTTTACTTCTTCCAAATAAATATGCCCATCCTTGCATTCCATAGTAAGACCAAGAAATCATCGTGGAGAATGCAAAAAGAATAACAGCGATGGTTAGAACAATCGAAAAATGTGGAATGGTACTATCAAATGCATTTGCAGTTAGTTCTACACCTCCTGAAACTGCCTCACCATAAACCATGATGTTGTGATCGAAATTTGTAATGATAATCACCAAAGCTGTCATGGTACAAATAATAACCGTATCAATAAACGGTTCTAAAAGCGAAACAATTCCTTCCGACGCAGGATATTTGGTGCGAACTGCAGAGTGTGCAATAGCCGCAGAACCAATTCCGGCTTCGTTTGAAAAAGCTCCTCGTCGAATACCTTGAATCAACACACCGATAATACCTCCACCGATTCCAAGTCCTGTAAAGGCGCCTTCAAAAATCAACCCAAAGGCATCGCCGATGTGATGATAATTCATCACCAGAATAATCAGTGCTGCCAATACGTAAATTCCAGCCATGAACGGCACTACTTTCTCGGTTACTTTCGCGATTCGTTTAATTCCTCCGATGATTACCACCGCAATAATCAACGCCATTACCAGGCCAAACCATGCTGCTGCATTCGTATCTTGTAGGCTAAACAATTGTGTGAATTGAGCTGCTGCTTGGTTAGATTGAAACATGTTTCCACCACCCAAAGATCCACCAACGGTGAAAATTGCAAAGATAATCGCAAGTATTTTTCCAAAAATAGCCATGTTTTTGTTGGCTAATCCTTTTTTCAGATAGTACATCGGACCACCATAAACAGTACCATCTTCAGCAATATCTCTAAATTTCACACCTAAAGTACATTCAGTAAATTTGGAAGCCATCCCGAAAAGACCAGCAACAATCATCCAAAAGGTAGCTCCAGGTCCACCGATGGAAAGCGCAACTGCCACTCCAGCAATGTTTCCTAAACCCACCGTCGCAGAAAGAGCTGCAGTTAATGCTTGAAAGTGTGAAACTTCACCGTCCGTATTTTCTTCTTCTAATTCTTCTTCGAGGTTCTCTTGCTGTTCTTCCAAACTGACATCTTCATACAGTTTTTTCACGTCCATCTGCTCTACGTCCTCATACTTGCCTTGTACCACTCGAATGGCAGTTCGAAAATGCCTGATATTAATGAATCGAAAGTAAATTGTAAAATAAATCGCACCGCCAATCAACACAAGTAAAACCCATGGAATCTTGAAATACTCCGAAAATGGAATTTCGTAAAAAATCAAGTCCACAAACCAACCCGTATAGTTTCGAAAAGTTTCATCGAGGTTGTTGACTTTTGCAGGATCTTGAGCGATCGAAAAAAGAGAAATGAAAAATGTAGTAAATAAAAGAAGATATTTCTTCATAGGTATATAATTGCGTTTTCTAGCTAAAACTTGTTTGTTAATTGTGAAATTATCCTTAAAAATATAGAAAACTCAATGAAAAACAAGAGAAACTACCAAGCTTCTTTTCACACAAGTAAAATAAAGAATGCTGTCAACTTGCAAAAACACCATATAAAAAACTGATTTACAAACACATAAACACTTAAAAGTATTCTTGAAAAATAGTTTATTTCATTTCCAAATTCAGATCATCTGAGGTGCATTGCGTGCCGAATCGTTTATACAAAATGATTTTAAGCAGAGCAGATTGTGCTTGGATACATTTTACTGCTCTGAATTGGATATTGGAGTTAAAACAACTAATTTTAATTTGTAAAATAGCCATCGCTTGAACAAATTCAAAATCATTATTTTTTCTTTACCTTTGTAGATCAACAAACTATTACTATGAAAATTATTATCAGCAGTATCCTGCTTTTTGTTGGAATTCAAGCAATCTCTCAGGATCATTTGCATTGTGGGACAGACGAAATGCATCAAAAGTTGTTTTTGGATCATCCAGAATACAACGACGGAATT
>SMEQ01000108.1_pt1 | contig 25904 bp, 19 predicted proteins | sample 2456281 | NCBI WGS metagenome assembly SMEQ01 (sample SAMN10132596, study PRJNA489261) | soil metagenome | isolation source: day1 antibiotic-loamy sand soil ammended with raw manure from dairy cow... | place: USA | collected 2015-04-01
GTCATTGGCTCCATCTCCATGGCAATCATCACCGATATTTTTAAATTACAACAGCGTGGAAGAGTGATGGGATTTGTGCAAATGGGTTTTGGTACTAGTCAAGTTTTGGGAATTCCAATCGGATTATACGTTGCAAATAAATGGTCGTGGGAAGCTCCTTTTTTGATGATTGTTGTACTTTCGGTTGTCATCGCCCTGAGCATTACCCTGTGGTTAAGGCCAGTGAACGATCATTTGGCAATACCTCAACAGAAAAAAGCATTGCTTCATCTTTGGCATACCATCAAAGACAAAGATTATCGAATTGGATTTATGGCAACTGGAATTTTGTCTGTTGGTGGGTTTATGATGATGCCATTTGGAACTGTTTTCGCCGTGAACAACTTGGGAGTAAGCGAATCTCAATTGCCGTTTTTATTCATGATTTCTGGCCTATTCTCGCTTGCCGTCATGCCATTCATTGGAAAACTCAGTGATCGAATGAGTAAATTTAAACTTTTCGCAATTGCCAGTATCTGGTTGATGATTGTTTGTGTCGTTTATACCAATTATTCCGCGATTCCATTTTGGTTAGTTGTCATCACCAACGTCTTGATGATGATTGGAATTATGGGTCGCATGGTTCCATCTTCCGCCTTGACCAGCGCGGTACCCGAAAAACAAGATCGCGGTGCCTTCATGAGTATCAATGCTTCTTTACAACAAATCGCAGGCGGAATCGGTGCAGCTGCCGCAGGCGCAATCGTTTACCAAGAAACAAAATACAGCCCCCTGATTAATTACGACATTGTCGGATACGTCGTTGTCATCGTTTCTATTATTAGCGTCCTCTTGATGAGTCGTGTTAACAAGTTAATCAAACGAAAACGATAGTTTCGAGTTCCTTCAACTACCGCTTTGGATTTGCAAACAACTGCACATCTTCACCCGTAATTTCAGCGCCACCTAAAATCACCAAGCGTTCGATGATGTTTCTCAATTCACGAATATTACCGGTCCAATCAATTTTTTTCAATTCTTGCAATGCACTTTCTGCGAATTGCTTTCTTGGAATTCCGTGCTCGGAGCAAATTTGAGATAAAAAATGTTCAGACAACAAAGGAATGTCTTCGCGACGTTCGTTCAACGAAGGAACGTGAATCAAAATCACCGCCAAACGGTGGTATAAATCTTCTCTAAAACGTCCTTCTTCGATCTCTTGAAGCAAATCTTTGTTGGTTGCTGCAACAATTCTGCAGTCCACCTTGATGTCTTTTTCACCACCCACGCGTTGAATGACGTTCTCTTGCAACGCACGCAATACTTTCGCTTGCGCGGATGCACTCATGTCGCCAATTTCATCCAAGAACAACGTTCCGCCGTTGGCCAATTCAAATTTTCCTTTTTTATCTTTCACTGCGGAAGTAAACGCACCCTTTTCATGACCAAACAATTCACTTTCAATCAATTCTGCAGGAATAGCAGCACAATTCACTTCGATGAATGGCATTTTCTTGCGGTTAGAATTGTCGTGTAACGAACGGGCAACCAATTCTTTTCCAGTTCCGTTTCCCCCGGTAACCAAAACCCGAGCATCCGATGGCGCTACTTTTTCGATCATTTCTTTGATGCGGATAATGCCTTCGGTCTCCCCAATGATGGAAGAACCTTTGAAACGTTTTACAGTTGATTTTAAGGTTTTAGTTTCTTGAACCAAAGAAACGCGGTCACTCGCGTTGCGAACAGTGACGAGAATTCGGTTCAAATCCAATGGTTTTTCAATGAAGTCGAATGCTCCTTTTTTGATGGCCTCCACGGCAGTGTCGATGTTTCCGTGTCCACTAATCATGATGACTGGAACTTCGATTTTCAGTTTATGAATTTCATCCAGCACTTCCATTCCATCCATTTGAGGCATTTTAATATCACAAAAGATGATGTCGTAACTCGCGGAGTTGATTTTCTCCATGCCTTCTTTGCCATTTTCAGCTTCGTGCACTTCAAATTGTTCAAACTCTAAAATCTCCTTTAAAGCTCTGCGAATACTTCGTTCATCATCAATAATTAATATTTTCCCCATCTTGAATTTATTTTGAAGATAAAGATAGACATTTTGAAGGGAAATAGCAGAAAGCGGGCGCAAATTACAGATTCACTTCGTGGTTGCATTCGGCGGGGCAAATTAATTCAATAGCCCTCGGATGCGTTTCGGCCTTGGCGGTGCAAATATTTTCTTTAACAAACAGAAGAATCTGTTTTGATGATTTGCTTCTAGTCTGTAAATAATAAATTAGAGATTTTCAAAAAAAAAAATAATGAATTCTAATTAACGCTTTTAACGAAATAATCCCGAAGGGATGACATTGTTCTGCGCGTGAATAATGTCACCCACTTCGGGATTTTCAAAAAATGACTAATCGGTTTTTCTAAAATAATTCCAGTCCTTCGGACTTTCAAAAAAGAAAATTATTAAGAATGCTGGGTTGTCGACGGTCGGTGATGGGTAGTCTGTGATGAGTATTCGGTGCTAGAAAATCTACAACGCCAAAGGCGACTAAAAACCAAATCTGTCAATCTGTACCGCTGAAGACAGCCACGAAGTGAATCTGCATTCTGCCAATTTAATCTACTCCACCATCAAATTACACCCTCTGATTTCAGAATGATCAAATCGTCCCATCAGTTGCAATTGACTGTTTTGAATTTTCCCCAAATCTTGGGTAGAAATAAAAGAACAAGAATACAAATTCGCCAAATCGATGATGTTTATTCCACCCGTTTTTCCGTCTGGTAAATAGCAATACGGATCGTTGACATCGCGAATCAACGCTTTCATCCAAGGTGAGAAATCGAATAATCCATCTTGATTGCTGTATGCTTGTGAAAGTAATTCCGCCATTCCGTATTCGGAAGAAATATAAGGAACTTGAAAAGCATTTTTCAATTCCAAGTGCAATTCTTCCTTGGTCATTTCTTTTCGTCGACCTTTCATCCCACCGGTTTCGATGATAATTGCTTGGGATAAATTGGGTTCCAATTCCGCTAAATCCAACAAGGCATAACTCACCCCGAAAATAATGACTTTCTTGTTGGTCTGAACTGCTTGCTGATACGCGACTAGCAATTCATTCAAATCATCCAAATAAAACTTTGAAAGTGGATTTTTGGTCTTTTGAATCAAATCGTCCACCATGAACACCAAACTGGAATTTCCTTGTTCAACGTAATTCGGCAACAAAGCTAAAATCACTTGATCTTCCAAGTTTCCGTATTGCTGAATATACGTACTCAAAAAAGAGTTGCGATACATGTCTACCGACTCCACAAAGTGCTGACTGCGAATTACCCCAGTAGTTCCACTACTTTTAAAAACGGTCTCTACCTCCCGAGTTCCAGAACGAACTTCGTGCGATTTAAAAAAGGATATCGGCAGAAAAGGAATTTCTTTAAAAGAACTCGGTTCTTGAACATTCAACACTTGAAGAAAATCTCGGTAAACAGAACAATTAGACCGTTGAAAATCAAAAACTTTCAAAGAAATACTTTCAAAATCAGCAGATGATTTTAAACCAAAAATCTCATTTTCGAGTGCATTCATTTAATCCAATTCTAAATCTTGACGACGATCGAAATCTTTTACTAACAACGCAATTTCATCCATCAAAGGATCTTTCTGCTCGCTTCTATCCGCTCCTTCGTAATAGGTTTTTAGCAACAATTGAGACTCCAAAATATCAGCTTCTTCAAAAGGTCCGTTTAAATTCTCTAATATTGTTAAGCATTCCAAGATCACTAAGAAGTCACCTTTTACAGCCAAGTTTACAAATTCAGCTAAATATTCACTGTAATCCAACGGACTGTTCCAAATCGTTGAAAGGATTTGAACTTTTAAATCGGACAACTCCGGGTTTTTCAAGCAAGCCATTACTTCCTTGCTCGCCGAAGTACTTTTCAAACTGCACAGAAACTCGATGATTTCAGCGGAACTTTTTTCATCTGTTTGAAGGTTGATCGACCGAATCAAAGGCTCAATGACGCTGTCATTACCAGAAACTTGCAAGGCATCCAACGCGGTGATCACTTTTTCAGGTACACCCGATTGAACGTCCGTGAGTAATTTGGTGATTTTTAATGTCGCTTTTGTTTTTGTCTTTTTTTCTTCCAAAATGCTTTTTTTTTACAAAGATACAAACCTAAGCTCAATAATTAAATCTTAGCGCACATGGATGTTGCTTATCTTGCTTTTGAAATAAGCACCACAAATCACATCCTTTCACAATGGATTGATTTCTGATTCTTTTCAATTTGTATATTTGTGAAGAAAAGAATCAGATTCTATTTTATTCTTTTTTTTTAAAATTCAAAGTTTATACGATTATGGTCAAACCAAAGGTGGCATTTCTTTCTCTTTTTATTCTCTTCTTTTTATCCGCTTGCATCAGTCCGGATTTAGAAGTCTCCTCAGAAAAAAAGGTGGTGATTTACACCGATCACATCGGAAGTCAAGACAGTTTGTTATACAAAGACTTTCAGAAAAGCGAAAAAATAAAAGTTTACGTAAAGTACTACTCCTCCGAAAAAATCTTAAAAATCATTCAGGATGAAAAATACGATTCGCATGCGGATTTGATTATTTTACATGGAGCAAATCAACTCACTCAAGCAGAGAGACTAAACTTATTCAGGACTTATTCTACAACCGAAATCAATAAAAACATTCCTAAAAATTACGTTTCTCCTTATAAAAAGTGGATCTCACTTTCCAAAACTCCCATGGTAATTGCTTTTGATAAACGTCTTTTAAATGTGGATACCATTTCCAACTACAGTGATTTGCTATTCCCAAATTGGAAAGGAAAAGTTGCGCTTCAAGAAGTAAACCATTCAACTTTATCTGTTCTTGAAAGTAGTTTATCCCATTTGAAAGATGAAATACTTCATGATTTTAATGCAAAACTCAGCGCACAAAGTAAATTAAGCAGATCAGGAAACGATTTAACTCAATTAAAGCGCATTCAAACTGGCCAGGCAGAAGTGGCAATTATCGAATTGGCTTCTATGGAAAAAAGGGTCCAAGAAAAGGACACATTATCCAAGCAGTTGAAAAATCAGGTGGGTGTTATTTTTCCGAGTCAAACGAAGAAGGGTTCTTTCTACAACATAACTGGAGCTGGAATTTACCGATATGCTCGAAACCCAGAGAGTGCTCAAAAGTTATTGAATTATTTAACAAATAAAGGACCACAGTACTTTTTTGCTTCTGGAAGAATGGAGTTTCCAGTGAATGAGTCTGTGAAAATTAACGCCAGACTCGAAGAATATGGAAAATTCAGGGCGCGATTTTACGCCCCGAAAATTCATTAATTTTTATGCATTTTCAGCAACGACTTCTTTCACCGCAGGCAAATGCTGCTTCAAGATGTTTTCAATTCCATTCTTTAAAGTGACCGTGGAGGAAGGACATCCTGCACAGGATCCTTTTAATAAAACGGTCACAACACCATCCTCAAAACTTCTGAAATCAATTGCTCCACCATCTTGTTCTACGGCTCCACGAATGTGTTCGTCTAACAAGCTGCGAATTGCATCGTCGTACTCAGAAGGTAAATATTCTTTTAGTGGCTCATTTTCTTTCTGAGCAGGAAGTGGTTTTGCATCAGGAACTTGCGTTAAAACTGTTTTTCCTTCGGTAATCCATTCGCGAATAAACTCTCTCAATTCCATGGTGATGTAATCCCAAGGAATACTCTCGTCTTTGGTGATGGTTACAAAATTTGAGGAAATGAAAACTCCCTTTACAAAAGGAAAATTGAATAATTCCAAAGCCAAAGGCGAATATCCTTTCGCGTCATTTCCATTGGTAAATTCAACCGACTCATTGTTCACTAAAATATATTTGTTGGCAACAAACTTCATCGTTGCCGGGTTCGGGGTCATTTCTGCGTAAATATTTACTGGTACTTGCATATTACTCTGTATATATGATGAATTACAAAGTTACAAATTGTTTCTTTCAATCGACACAATTGTCTTCTTCTCTATTCTTTTTGTAAACGAGTTCTCCAAATTACCTCTTTCGTGATCAACCAATCACGAAAGAGGTAAATAATCTTTTAAAACTTTGGAAAATCAAAACATTTAATTTATGTTTGCCTCAATTATTAATTTAACTTATTAACTACTATTATGAAAAAAGTAATTGCGATTGCATTCGTTGGAATGTTCGGTATTTTAACATTGGGATCTTGTAAAAAAGAGTGGACTTGTGAATGTCAACTCATAGACTATCCTACAATGAAAGAAGAAAGAGTAATAAAAGACACTAAAAAAGGAGCAGAGGAACAATGTGAAAATTCGGCTGCTCAAGGGATATCCTCCTGTAAAATTCTATAATCATTTTTGATTTCAGCAAACAAGGGAAGCTTCGGCTTCCCTTGTTTGTTTATCATTTCTTTATAAATCACCTAGCTTGACTTACGAAAAATATGCAATCTATTTTGTAGTAAAATTGAAGCACTTGGTAAATTAGAGTGTATTTGCAACCATTGTAAACTGCCTAACACCTGATCGCCACTAATTACTACAAGAACACTTTAATGGGCTGCATAGTAGTAACTTCTAAATCAAGTCTCACAATATACACTCCGTGTCCAAAATTTGCCAAGTTAAAAGACACTTCATTCTCCCCCTTTATAAGTCTTAAATCTTGAGCGGCAACGATTTTTCCAGAGAGATCAATTACTTGCAGTTGCGTTATCACTTTGTTTCTACTGCTTACCACTTGTACTGTTAGCTTGTTCTTTGATGGAGTTGAGTACGCCATTATCTTATCATTCTCAACATTGCAGTTGGCACTTACCGGATCATATATCTTTTCCGTCCCATTAAAATCAACTTGTTTTAATCGGTAGTAACTTACTCCTCCCCCTGGAGATTCATCCACTTGGGAATATTCATTCTGGTGATTCGAATTTCCTGCCGCAGTTCTCGTTGCAACTTCGATCCAACTTTCAAAGTCTCTGCTTTTTTCAATTACGAAATAATCTGAATTTTGCTCGGAAGCAGTGGTCCAATATATCGTTAAACCTTCATCACAATCGACGAAAAACTTCGTCAAAGTAACAGGTAATGGATTCCCAAACACAAAAGAAGTTCCAGTTCCACACGCATTGGAAGGCGTCACAACCAAATCTCCTTCTCCTGTGGGAATAAACTCAATAGGATTGCCGATATTTCCATTTGGAAAAACACCAACGTTTGTTCCTGGATTTGTGGACCAAGTATAAATAACTCCATTTATATCGTCTACTGAATATAAATTTGGTGCATTCCCTGGTGCAGATTGAATTAAAGCGCCGCTAGGTTGACCTGGCACCTCCGTCATGTTGATAACCACGTCATTTGTAACGGTACAATTACCAACCGTTACCGCGACAGTATATGTTTCTGTGCCTGTAATGGTAACAGTTGGAGTAGCTACGGTTGGGTCACTCAAACCGGTTGCTGGAGTCCATAGATAGGAGATGCTAGCTGGTCCGTCCCCAGTTATCAAAATGTCGTCAAAAGACCAGCTTCCACCCGTATCATCAGTTTCCGTATTTTCGTATAAGAACTGAATATAAACAGATGTCTTACCCTCATAACTCACCGGAATAGAAGTCAAAACCGGTGAAAACATAGTGTTATTCCCCGTGTTTCCCGTCCAAGTACTCAAATCCGTCCAACTCGAATTGTCCAACGATATTTGAACTTTTGCTGAGGTTCCATTGATGTGCAGATAAAACTGTCTAAAACTCATGACGAGATTCATCATGTCCATCGTGGAGAAGGGGCCGAACTTAACCCATTTAAGACCGTTACTAGGGGCGGTCGCTTTTAGGTAGTTCGAACCACTACCTGTATTCCCCACACTGGCTGTCTCACTCCAATGAGATGCGGAAGAAGAAGTGTATGTATTGGATCCCGTCTCGAAGTTTAACGCATACAAATCGTGATTCACGCTCGCAACTCCAAGGGACACTTTCCCGTTTAAAACCACCTCATTCCCGTCACAAACTTCTTCACTATCCACTTCTTCACTCAATAAAACATCGGTCTTCACAATATCAAGAATTGCTTGTGAGATTCCACCTCCCGTATTTCCAGTAATCACTTCAATGGTCGAATTCGCATGTAGTTCAAAGCAATTGACAAGCATTCGCTCGCTTCCCCAACCATTTTCGCCCGAAAACGGTCGATGTATATCATCAATAAAAACATGGGTATTGTCATCCCATTGTCTCAAAGTTAATTTGTACTTCCCCGGAGGAAACCCCTTTCTTTTATGGATATATGCAAATTCTTTATTCCCAGCATCAGTGACCAAACCTACATAATCGGTTCCTTCACCATTGGCATTATTAAATGCAGTAGCATCGGACGGCAGCTCACCAGTTCCCCAGGAACGAGTAGTATTGAATCCGTAGTTTTCGGACACATCCAGCCTTTGAGTGTAACTCCCCATGAAGAGTGTTGGTCGCGTATTTGCGTTTACTTGGAGATCATTGTAGCAATTTACATTCCATGAGTTATTTCCAAAGCCCAATTGTGCATTTAATGAAAATGTGCAAAAAAAGAGAAGTATTACACCAACCAACTTAAATGATTTCACATACTCAATTTGATTTTCTTCTGCGGGTCTTATTTTATAAATATCCATAAATATCAATTTATACACTTGTATAAAGATTGATATTAAAATAAACAAAATCAACAAATATCGGACTAAATGAACAAAACATGCTTTCTGATGAATATCAACTGCAACCCCTCTTTTATCGCTAAATTTTGATACTACCCGTACCAAAAACAGAATAAAAACCTAAAATCCAACCAAAGTGTTTATCCCTTAACAAGTTGGTTAAAAAAAGAGGTGACTTCCACCATTTTTCTATTCTTTGCATAGAATAAAAGTGACGGAGTAAAAAGAGTGAGAGAATAAAAAAACGCCAATCTTTCAATTGACGTTGCTTGATAAATGACGGATATACTTTAAACAAACCTCTTGCGAGATTAAAAGTACAGACGACAAAATAAACACTTGAAACACAAAAAGACCATCACGTAAATTGATAGTCTTTTTGAAATAAATAAATAAATAATATTATTTTTTCGTTGGCTGGTCTTCGAAAACGCGTTTCGGTCTGATTTTATCGAAAATCCCTAAAGAAATCCAGAATGGAAGGATAAACCCTAAAAGGAATAAAAGCACCCAAAATGCCAATCCACCAATTAAAAGAAACAATACTATACCAAATACACTCATATCTTTGTTATTTTTGTAATCAAATTTATGGATGTAAAGTTAATAAATAAATCAAATAACCAATAAAAAATGGAATTTAGAATTGAAAAAGACACCATGGGCGAGGTAAAAGTACCTGCAACCCGATACTGGGGAGCTCAAACAGAACGTTCTAGGAATAATTTTAAAATTGGCCCCGAAGGTTCGATGCCAGTAGAAATCATACATGCTTTTGCTTATTTAAAGAAAGCAGCGGCACATGCCAACCATGATTTGGGGGTTCTTCCTTTAGAAAAAAGAGATTTGATTTCCACGGTGTGTGATGAAATCTTAACGGGAAAACACAACAGTGAATTTCCGTTGGTAATCTGGCAAACTGGTTCGGGCACGCAATCAAACATGAACTGCAACGAGGTAATCGCCAATCGTGGTCATGTGATCAATGGTGGTAACTTGATGGACGAAGACAAGGCATTGAAACCAAATGACGATGTAAACAAATCTCAGTCTTCCAACGATACTTATCCAACAGCGATGCATATTGCTACCTATAAACTAGTAGCCGATGTCACTTTGCCAGGAATTGAAATGCTTCGCGATGCGTTGCAAAAGAAAGTAGTTGAATTTGACAAAATCATCAAGACAGGTAGAACACACTTCATGGATGCAACTCCATTGAGCTTGGGGCAAGAGTTTAGTGGCTATGTAGCACAATTGAATTATGGAATTCGCGCCATCAAAAACGCCTTGGAAGTAGTGAGCGAAGTTGCACTGGGCGGTACGGCTGTAGGAACCGGTTTGAACACTCCAAAAGGTTACGATGTATTGGTAGCTCAAAAAATTGCAGAATTCTCTGGATTCCCTTTCAAAACGGCTCCTAATAAATTTGAAGCGCTTGCAGCTCACGACGCGATGGTTGAAATGTCTGGTGCCTTGAAAAGAGTAGCTGTTTCGTTGATGAAAATTGGAAACGACATCCGCATGCTTTCTTCTGGTCCACGTTGTGGAATTGGAGAGATCATCATTCCAGATAACGAACCGGGTTCTTCCATCATGCCAGGGAAAGTAAATCCTACACAAGTGGAAGCTTTAACCATGGTTTGTGCACAAGTGATGGGGAACGACGTTACCGTTTCTGTAGGTGGCTCAAACGGTCAATTCGAACTGAATGTCTTCAAGCCGGTAATGGCAGCAGCTGTTTTACAGTCCGCTCGACTGATTGGAGATGCTTGCGTATCGTTTACGGTGAACTGTGCAAACGGAATTGAAGCAAACTTGCCAATGATCAAACAACACTTGGACAATTCCTTGATGTTGGTGACGGCGTTAAATACCAAAATTGGATATTACAAAGCGGCTGAAATTGCGAAATACGCTCATAAAAACGGAACTACTTTGAAAGAGGCAGCCGTTGGTTTGGGTCATGTAACATCAGAAGAATACGACGAAATTGTAGATCCTTCCAAAATGATCGGAAGTTTGTAATACAAGTTGTCAAAAACGTAAAATGGAGCATGAAAATAATTTCATGCTCCATTTTTTTATATTTTATTCAACTTGTTCTTGTGCGATTAATCGGCAATCACCTCCAATTTGGCAAATTTCAACAACAAGGTTTTAGAACCTTCTTTTGGGAAAAAGATGCTGGCTTTTTTATCGTCACCAGTTCCTTCAATTTTAATGACCTTCCCTTTTCCAAAACGTTCGTGCATCACCATGTACCCCACTTTCAAATCCAGCGCAGAAGAACCTTTGTTGCTCGGCGGTTTTTGAACATCGCTCAAAGATCGGAAATTAGAAGGCGCAGCTGGCATGCGGTTTAATCCTCCCGAAAAACCTCTGGAAGTATTCAGCGACCTACCGCCCGGACGATTTCCATACGGGTTTTCATGCATCACGTACTTACTGTCGATCTCTGACAGGAAGCGACTGGGCTCTGAAGTTTGTAAACTTCCAAAAACGAATCGAGAAACCGCATACGAAATCGTACAACTTGCTTCTGCCCTAGTTAAAGCTACATAAAACAACCTGCGCTCCTCCTCCAGTTCACTTCGGGTGTTCAGTACCATTTGAGAGGGAAACAAATTCTCTTCCAGGCCCACAATGTGAACGTGTTTAAACTCCAAACCTTTGCTGGAGTGAATAGTCATCAAGGAAATTTTATTCAAGTCGTTTTCATCTTCCTGATCAGCATCGGTCAACAAGGCGACATCCATCATGAATTCCGACAAGGTTTTAACCGAAATCTCTCCTTTGTTGGCACTGAAGTTTTTAATACCACTCAACAACTCTTCCACGTTTTGATACCTTTCAACTTCCTCCACTCCTTTTTCCTTTTCTGCGTGCAGTTCTTTCAAAATACCCGAAGATTTTCCAATTTGAATCGCCATGTCGTATGCTGGCAAGGTATCAATTTGAGCAGCAAAGCTTTTAATCATGGTTGCAAAATCAGCCAGTTTGGCCTTTGTTCCTGCATTCAAAGAAAGTGGATATTGATGTTGTTCCGAAATGATTTCCCACTGACTTACTCCGTATTGATTGGCTGCAATGACAACGCTTTCCAAGGAAGTCTTTCCAATCCCTCTTTTCGGATAATTGATAACTCTTTTCAGGGCTTCTTCATCTTTGGGATTGGCTGCTAACCTAAAGTACGAAAGTAAATCCTTGATTTCTTTTCGTTGGTAAAAAGACAATCCGCCATAAATCTTATACGGCATATTTAATTTCCGCAAAGCTTCTTCAAACGCACGAGACTGACGGTTGGTTCGATATAGAATTGCGAAATCGCTGTATTCTAAATTTTCATTCTGCTTACTTTCAAAGATTTTCTCAGTAACCACTTTCCCCTCTTCGTTGTCGGTCAAGGTTTTGATTATGGAGATTGGTTTACCTTCATCATTATCCGTCCAAACTACTTTTTGAATTTGGTCTTGGTTGTTGGCAATCACACTGTTTGCTGCTGCGACAATCGATTTGCTGGATCGGTAATTTTGCTCCAACTTAAACATTTTAAAATCCGGATAATCTTTCTTGAAATTTAAAATGTTCTGAATATTCGCTCCGCGGAAAGAGTAGATACTTTGTGCATCATCACCCACCACACAAATATTCTCATACACTGCTGCTAATTTCTTCACTATCAAATACTGAGCGTAGTTGGTATCTTGGTACTCATCTACTAAAATATATTTGAATTTGTGCTGGTAATATTGAAGTACATCCGGAAAATCACGCAACAACACGTTGGTTTTGTACAACAAATCATCAAAATCCATTGCTCCTGCTTGGAAGCAACGCGCAGCATACGCTTTGTAAATTCGAGCCATTTCCGGTCGACTACTTTGTCTGTCTTCTTCTAAAATATCGTTGTTGGCGGCGTATGCCTCTGGAGAAATCAAGCTGTTTTTAGCAGAAGAGATCCTTCCCAATACGTTATTTGGCTTATACGCTTTGTCATCTAAATTGAACTCTTTGACAATGTCTTTCAGCACAGATTTAGAATCTTGCGTATCGTAAATTGTGAAATTTTGAGGATAGCCCAACTTATCTGCATTGAATCGTAAAATTCGAGAAAAAACCGAGTGAAAAGTTCCCATGGTAATGTTCATCGATTCGTTGCCCCCGACGATGGAATTGATTCTGTTTTTCATTTCCTTGGCCGCCTTATTGGTAAAGGTCAGCGCTAAAATTTGAAAAGGATCAACTCCTAAATTAATCATGTGAGCAATTCGATAGGTCAGCACCCTCGTTTTTCCAGATCCCGCACCAGCAATTACCATCGTTGGACCATCAATGTTCTCAACAGCTACGCGCTGACTTTCGTTCAGTCCTTTCAAATATTCCATACTACATTCAGAGATAAATCCAGTCCTACGATCCGATTTTTTTTGTCGAACTCATTCAGGAACCGATAACTAATTCTTCATCAATTTCCAAGCACCGTGTATTGGTTTGGAAATAAATTCTTCTTCTTTATTTTCTTTCACCCGCGTCCAAATAGACTCTAACCCCGCTAGCAAAGCTGCTTTTTCATCTTGCATTGCATTTCTAATAACCGTTGGATCAGAAAAATATTGTTTTACAAAATTGGTGTCAAAATCTCCAGAACGGAAGGCTTCGTGTTTCATCACGTATTTTCCAAAATCCAAAGTGGTTTTTAATCCTGAAATTTGGTAATCGTCGATTGCTAGAATCATTCGTTCGATTGCTTCTTCTCTATTTTCTCCCCAAACCACTAATTTTGCAATCATTGGATCGTAGAAAATTGGAATGTCCATCCCTTGTTCAAAAGCGTCATCCACACGAACATACTCGCCTTGAGGAATTTTATATCTTTTTAAATTTCCGATGTCTGGCGTAAATCCATTCAAGGCATCTTCTGCATAAACCCGAACTTCGATGGAATGTCCATTCATTTTCAATTCGTCTTGTAATAACGGTAAACGCTCACCTCTCGCAACGCGAATTTGCCATTCTACCAAGTCCAGTCCGGTAATCTCTTCGGTAACTGGATGCTCTACTTGCAAACGTGTATTCATTTCCAAGAAGTAGAAATTCAAATCCGCATCCAATAAAAACTCAACCGTTCCTGCACCTTCGTAATCACAAGCTTTACAAACAGCCACAGCTGCTTCACCCATTTGCTTCCGCAATTCTGGTGTCAAAACAGCACTTGGAGCTTCTTCAATTACTTTTTGATGTCTTCGTTGAATGCTACATTCTCTTTCAAATAAATAAACGTGATTTCCTAAAGTATCTGAAAAAACTTGAATTTCGATGTGTCGCGGCTTGGTTACAAATTTTTCGATAAAAACGGCATCGTTCCCAAAGGAAGAACGCGCTTCACTTTGCGCCATTTTCATTTGCTCAGGTAAGTCTTCTATTTTTTCAACCAAACGCATTCCTTTTCCACCACCTCCAGCAGAGGCTTTGATCAAGACAGGAACACCAACTTGGCGGGCAATTTCCATCGCTTCGCTTGGATCGGTAATCGCTCGGTCAACTCCAGGAACTAACGGAACATCAAACTTAGCAACTGCTTGTTTTGCTGATAATTTATCACCCATCAAATTCATTGCATGTGCCGATGGACCGATGAAGGTCATACCAGCTTCTTTCACTTTTTGAGAAAACTCTGCATTTTCAGAAAGGAAACCGTACCCCGGGTGAATTCCGTCTACATTTAATTTCTTGCAATAATCTAAGATTACATCTTGACGCAAATAACTTTCAGCAGAAGGAGATTTACCCAAATAAACGGCTTCATCTGCTTCTAGTACGTGTGGAGCATTGGCATCAGCATCCGAGTAAACTGCTACACTGGCAATGTTCATTTTTTTCAAAGTTCGGATAACTCTTCGAGCGATTTCCCCACGGTTTGCGACTAATACTTTTTTCATCGATTATCAATTAAAATTTGTGACTTTTCAAAGATAATCATTTTATTTTCCTAGCATCCTTTCCGCACGATCGTTTTTATTTCGGAACTGTTTTTTGTCTTCTTTTCTTGGTAAACTTGATGTGTTTGTCTTTTCTGAAAAAGTCTAAAAAAACTTGTAAAACTCGAAAATCCCTATAACTATGAAACTGCTCTTTGTACTGTAAGCCAACACCTTGCGTGAATTGTCCTACGTTTTTATCTTGAATTACAGAGTAACTGTTGGATTCATTAAAGATATTCACCCTAAAGTTTCCCTTTTCATCTAAAATGTATTCCAAATTCAAGTTTCCAATAACGGTACTCTGACTTGTACCTGAGTTATTTTCAACTCCAAAACTTCCGCTAATTGACAACTTGTCATTCAGCACATTGGTTTCAAATCCGATTTCTTGTGAGTTGATTCCAGAAGGTTGATCGCTGTGTAATCCAACATTTAAACGAACATCTTTAGACAACTCACCCAAAACAGTATTAATCTGACTTGTCAAAGCATCCAACGCTGCACTGCTCCCGTATCCAGCAGCGCCCGTTCCTTGGAATTTGTTGCCAATTAACAAGGAGAAAAACTGTCTGTTCAACTCATCTTGATCATTATTAATTCTTGCGATTGCAGCTCGAGCACTCTCAGATGCTTTCGGCGACTCGATATTAAAACGAATCAAAGGATCTGATAAATTACCGGTTAAAAACAGATTACAATAAACCGTTTGGTTAGAGGATGTTGACTTTAGGCTTTCTAGCTCAGGTGCAATTTCTCCCACGTTGGCTATCACCGAGTAGACGGCTGTAATATCCAAATTCGCATCCTCAGCGCCACCTCCATTCCATGAAATGGTTCCTCCTGGCTTGATGTCAAATGGTTTTTTAATCGCACTAAGTACAAAGTTGTATTTCCCTTTGGTGACCGTATAGGTTCCGTCCATGGTCAGATCATCGAGGTTGTTCAGTTTAATTCCAATATTTCCAAAACCATTGGCTGTAATTTCATCACCCGTTATGTCGTCAAAAATCAACTTGACGGTTGCATCTGGTGTCACCTCAATGTTTAAATCTAAATTAACTCCCGAAAAATCAATCTTATCGGCTGGCGTCGGCAAAGGTAAACTCTTATCAATCCAAGTGAAACTTTGATTTTCATCCACATCAGAAGCACCAAACATCGGGAAATTGATTTCCGTATTCGCTTGTGTTTTTAAATTCACTGAAATATCCAGGTTATCTGCGTATCCAGAAATATTAACCAATCCTGTTGCATACGCTTTTCCGTAGTAAATCGAACCTTCTTCGTACCTGGTATTCATCACCAAGAAATTCTTTAATTTTACTTCTCGACGCAAATCCCTATCGTAATATTCGTTCACGTTAATTCCTAAATCGAAGTTCCAGTCTTTGAAATTATTGTGAAAAATAGTACCTGTTGCTGTCCCCATATTTCCCTCTTCGTCGAATACTGGAATCCCATCAAAGGCAATCATGTCCTTCCTTACCTTGATTTTACCATCTACGCCAAAGTTCACTCCAAACATGGCGATTTTTGCATTTCCTCCATTCAGTAAAATTGTTCCATTTATTTCTGGCTCTTGAATGGAGCCTGTAACTTTGACGTTACCCGTTAAAAGACCTTTGATATTGGAAACCACTTTGGGGTCTAGAAATGCATTTGCGAAATGAATATCGGTGTGGTCAAAATCCAAGGTAAAATCCAAGTTGTTCTTTTTTCGCTGGGTATAATAATTGCCGTGGAAAGTGAATGTTTTTTCTTTTTTATATATTAGATCTCCATTCAGGTTGATACTTTCTTTCACTTTATCCCAATATCCAGCAACATTAACGTCTCCCACTTCCTGGTTGTTTACATACAGGTCATCGATATCTGCCTCACCAATAAACCGCATGTTGTTGTAAGGATCTGACATGACCACCCTTCCATTTACAACCCCTTTCAATCCGCTAGAAAGACTAATAATTTCACTAAAGTCTTCCAGCTGAAAATCATTGGTTTGAATCACCAGGCTTTCTGACTCATATTGAGACAAAGCACCATTCACAGAAATGAATTGATTTTCTCGCTTCATCAAGAAATCATCAATGTGGATGTCTTTAGGCTCAATCGATATCTGAGCTGTTTTGGCAATGTCCCAGCGGTGTTCATTGACATTGAAATAAGAAGGCAACAACTCGATTTTGATCTTATCCAATCCCAATATTTCCGTATTCCACTCAAAAAAAGATGTGTTGTTGGTCCCCGGATTCCAACTCAATGTAGAATGTAAATCTCCACTTCCTCCATTCGTTATAAATCGAGCACTGTCAACCGCAATCGAATCATTTAGGTGAAAGGTTCTCACCTTGTAATCTGCATCAAGACTTGCGTCGTGTAACTCTTGATGCAATTCAATGCTCGTAGCAAATATTTTTCCATACCGTGCGTAAGATGAATTAATATCCATCACAAAATCATTCGTTTCTCCATTGAAATCTCCAGAGATGGTTGTTCCAGATCGAATGTCTAATTCTGGAACAAATACATTTAAAATATCCGTAACATCTCCAATCTTCAAATTGAATTTAAACTGGTTTCTTATTTTTGACTTCGCTAGCTTCTGATAGGTAAACAATGCAGGCAGTATTCGACTAAACTGATTGCTAACATCTTGAACGATGGTATTTAAATCTATCTTACCTTCGATGTCTGCTGTCAGAATTTTACTTTGCAAAGTCAAATGGTCATTCTCTATACTTCGATCAATCTGAATGGCCATTTTGGGCACGTCAAACGTTTTAGGACCCGCTTGATACTTTAAGGAGTCCAAGTCGATAATTCCTGAATAGTTGTTTATATCCGTACCCGACAAATCTGCGGTAAAAGTTGAGCTGAAAACAATGTTTGTGTCTGATTTTATGAAATTCAAATGATTCAAATGTGCTTTCTCTATCACGATGTCAAACATGAAATGCTGCCTCTTATTAAAGTCTAAAAACCCATCGTACGCTAGCTGTAAATTTTCATCTCGAACATTGACCTTACCTTCAAAAAGGTTGTCGACAAAACTAGCATCTAAAACATCAATGTTTCGATAAGCATACTCATTGAATTCAAAGCGATCTAACTCTCCATTGATCTTGTAGAAATTCACACCTCCCTGGTCGACGAAAATCTCTCCATTCAAAAACATTTTACCACTTAAGATTCCAATATTCTTCTGATCCAATAGTTTACCCAAATTGACACTATCAATCTTCACATCATACTCACTGGATTCAGATTCCTCAAAAGAGAATGATTTTTTTTCCTTGTTTCTAGTAAATAAAATCCCGTGATCCAATCGAACGGTTCCAATATCCGTCGTCAATTTCTCTACTTCCAATACAAACTGAGAGAAAAAACCGTCTATTTTTAAATTTTCCGCTTCAAAATAACCTATTCTTTTCACCAAATCATTCAATTTGATGTTTTGATTACCTGTACTTAACGGCATTTTAAAATTACTCAAATCCTCTAAATCAACATACGCATAATCCAACTTCTCTTGAATGAACGATTGATCCAAATTTCTAAAATCAGGAAGATTGGCGGTGCCGAAAACTTTTGTTCGATTTCCTGTATAAAGCTTTAAATCGGCTATTTTCAAGTTTTTCACTTGTTTGGTTACCGTTCCTTCTAGTTGAACAATTTGATCCATTCCTTCCATCGCAGAAGCAAAATAAGAAATGTCCTTGAGTGAAACCGTGCTTTCATCAATCTTCACATCAAACACCACACTATCTTCAAAGGTTTGAAAATCAGCGAGTGAACTCATCAGTAGATTCATCCGCGGCATGTAGATGTTTGACTCCTCAGTTTCAATATACAAATTCTTCATTTTCAATCCTTCGTCTGAAACAGATGCCAAAGTAGACAATCGTTTCAGCACAAATCCCGAAGCTTCTTTAGCTGAAAAATGTTTGATAAAGGTAGAAACCTGGCCGTCTTGAATGGATATTCTACTTGCTGTTAAAAACACATCTTTAAAATCCAAGTAATCGTAATCCATTCCAAAAGTTGCATGCGGTTTCCGATTGTCGTGATAACTGAAATCAACAGCAGTCAATTTGACTTCATCCACTGTCACTTCCAAAGGTTTTTTACTCGATGAAGGTTTATCAGAAGAAAAATAATCAACAATAAATCCGTAATTATACGCCCCATCTTCTTTCGCTCTCCGAAGGTTAACGACGCCGTTTTGCAAATAAACTTGATCAATAGCCACACGGTTTTTAACTTGACTAAATGACTTAAGCGTAACAAAAACCGTCCCAATGGAAGCCAAGGTATCCTGATTTAAATCCCGTACAAAAACTCCGTCTAAAGCTACCTTGTGAAAAAACACAATGGATAATCGGTCAACGCGAAAAGTGGTTTTCAATTCTTTGGACAAAAAACTCGTCGCCTCTCGGGCTAAAAAAGTTTGAACGGGAGTTGAACGAACAGCAAAGGCAATGATGATTATTAAAATCAATAACCACTCGAAAAATCCACCTACGAATCTTCCTATTATTTTAAGTATTTTTGCCATTCAAATACAAAATTAACGAAATTGGTTAATAAACATACCATCATCTTAGGGATTGAGTCATCATGCGATGATACTTCTGCATCTATTATCAAAAATGACACCGTTTTATCCAACGTGATTGCAGGTCAAGAAGTACATTCGAAATACGGTGGAGTTGTTCCCGAATTGGCTTCGAGAGCACACCAGCAGAACATCATTCCAGTCGTTGATACGGCTATCAAAGAAGCTGGAATATCCCTAGATGAAATTGACGCAATTGCCTTCACCAAAGGTCCAGGACTCATGGGATCGTTGGTGGTTGGAACCTCTTTTGCAAAAGCTTTTGCGCTCGCAAAAAAAATTCCGTTAATTGATGTTAATCACATGCACGGCCATGTATTAGCACACTTTATTCACGAAGATGGAAAGTCAAAGCCACAGTTTCCATTTTTATGTTTAACTGTTTCGGGCGGTCATACACAGATTGTTTTGGTGAAAGATTACTTGGAAATGGAAGTAATTGGAACCACAATTGATGACGCAGCTGGAGAAGCCTTTGACAAAACAGCTAAAATTTTAGGTCTCCCATATCCTGGAGGACCGTTAATCGATAAATATGCAAAATTAGGGAATGAAAATCGGTTTGAATTTGCTAAACCCAACATGCCCGGATACAATTACAGCTTCAGTGGCTTAAAAACTTCCATCATGTATTTTTTACAAAAGGAAGAACAAAAGCAACCCGGATTTATGCAGTCTGAAATTAATGATATTTGTGCTTCGGTACAGAAATCCATTTTGGATATTTTATTTGTTAAGCTGATTCAAGCAAGCGCGGATTTAAACATTCAACAGATTGCAATTGCCGGTGGCGTTTCTGCAAACTCAGGTTTGCGAAAAAAACTGACTGATATAGCAACTGAAAAGAAATGGGAAATTTACATTCCTAAAATGGAATTTTGCACCGATAATGCAGCAATGATTGCCATCACCGGATATTACATGTTTCAAAAAAAGCTATTTGTAGATCAATCCATCAGTGCAGATGCTCGTCTCCGATTTTAATGCATGGATTTAAAACAGAATTATAGTACCTTTGAATTTAACAACAGAAGCATGAAATTAAAATTGGAACGACCGCTAGCAATTTTTGACCTAGAAGCAACGGGATTAAATATTGCAAAAGATCGAATTGTAGAAATTGCCATCCTTAAAATATACCCCGACCAAACCGAAGAAACGTTTTTAGCTCGTGTCAATCCAGAAATGGATATCCCTGCTGAAGTCACCTTAATCCATGGGATTTCGAACGAAGACATTCAAGACGCCCCTACCTTTACAGAGTTGGCACCAAAAGTAGAAGCCTTCATTGGCAATGCCGATTTAGGAGGATATAATTCCAATAAATTTGACATTCCAATGCTGGCAGAAGAGTTATTACGCGCCGGAAGTGAGTTCAATTTAACAGCACGAAAATTCATTGATGTTCAGAACATTTTCCATAAAATGGAACAACGAACGTTGTCGGCCGCTTACAAATTCTATTGCGATGAGGACTTGAGCAACGCACACAGTGCACTTGCAGATACCACTGCTACCTGGGAAGTTTTAAAATCTCAATTGGAAAAATACCCCGACCTAAAAGGCGAAATTGATTTCTTAGCTGATTTTTCAAAGGTAGGAAATTTCAACAACCTGGATTTTGCAGGTCGTTTGGGAATTGACGATCAAGGAAATGCCGTTTACAACTTTGGCAAACACAAAGGCAAGACCGTTCGACAAGTGCATCAAGATGAGCCAGGATATTACGGCTGGTTTGTTTCTGAAGCAACAGATTTTCCTAAGTTCACCAAATTGAAACTCAAGGAAGAAATGGAAAAAATAAAAGCAGAAGCAAAACAGCAAAGAAGCAGACCAGAAGCGAAAGCAGGCGATGCTAATTTTGAAAACAAACTCGATGCTTTGAAACAAAAATTTGGAAGTAAATAAATCACGATGAAGATAATTTGTATTGGAAGAAATTACGCAGATCATGCCAAAGAAATGAATGCTGCCGTTCCAGAAAACCCAGTTTTTTTCTTAAAACCGGACAGCGCACTTCTTCCGCCCAAAAACCCCTTTTATTATCCCGAATTTACCAAGGACTTACATTATGAATGTGAGGTTGTGGTCAAAATCAACAAGTTAGGAAAAAATATTTCAGAGAAATTTGCACATACCTATTACGATGAAATCGGCTTGGGAATTGACTTTACGGCGAGAGATTTACAACAAAAATGCAAAAAAAAAGGCTTGCCTTGGGAAATTGCGAAATCATTCGATCACAGTGCCCCAACCTCTCCAGTATTCATCGATAAATCGAAACTAAACTTGGAGACGATGAATTTCTCTTTGCAAAAAAATGAAGAAATCGTTCAATCGGGAAATACGAAAGACATGCTTTTCAACATCGATCAAATCATTGTGTATATTTCTCAATTTTTGACCTTAAAGATTGGCGATTTGATTTTTACAGGTACGCCAGCGGGAGTTGGACCTGTACAAATAGGCGATCAATTGACTGGATTTATCGAAGACCAAAAGATGTTTGAAATTCGAATTAAATAAACGTTAATTGCAATTCAAGTGATGTTAAAATTCCGTATCTTGAACCCTATAGTTCAGAAACATTCTGTATTTTTACTCAAACAAAAGCAATTCAAGACTGGATTACTTTTATGAAAACAATTAAATCAACATGATGAAATCTCTTTTTATTTGCTTCTTAAGTATTCTTTTTATCAGCACAGCATCCGCTCAAGAAGATATTCGAACTGCACCAGATTCGATGTTAATCCAGCTTTCCGGAGTTGTTGTTTCGAGTGATAGTTTGACGCAAATGCCTTTTGCCACGGTTTTTAATCGTCAAAGCAGACGTGGAACTTTGGCGGATTACTACGGTTTTTTCTCTTTGGTTGTTTTACCTGGTGACACTTTGATGTTTAGTTACTACGGCTACAACACCTCTTCATTTATTGTTCCTGACACCTTGAAAGACAACCGTTACTCTATCATTCACATGATGTATGTAAACGGAGAAACTCTTCCAGAAATCACCGTTTACCCATGGCCGTCTCGCGAAGATTTTGCGCGAGCATTTTTAGAAATGAAACCATACGACGATGCATTGAGAAGAGCTCAAAAACAATTATCAGGTGAAAGTTTAGCTTTTGCTGCTGGACGATTATCGACAGATGCATCTTTGAGTTATAGTTGGCAACAAAATCAGAACAACACCAAATTGTACACCATGGGACAAAGTCCTGTAAACAATCTATTAAACCCTTACTCATGGGCATCCTTTGTTCAGGCATGGAAATCAGGCAAGTTAGCGAGAGAATAAATGTTAAGTCTTTCCGTCAACAAAAAGAGCATTTGCATCAATTTCTATTTTCATGGACTTTAAATTAGTTTCGGATTTTTCACCCACTGGCGACCAGCCTGAAGCAATTAAACAGTTGGTACAAGGTGTTGTTGACAACATCGAACATCAAACTTTGTTGGGTGTTACTGGAAGTGGGAAAACGTTTACCATTGCCAATGTGATCGAGCAAATTAATCGGCCAACTTTAATTTTATCGCACAACAAAACATTGGCAGCGCAACTATATGGAGAGTTTAAGCAATTTTTCCCAGACAATGCGGTCGAATACTTTGTTTCGTATTACGATTATTATCAGCCAGAAGCGTATTTACCGACAACTGATACTTTCATCGAAAAAGATTTAGCGATTAACGATGAGTTGGAGAAACTCAGGTTATCTGCTACTTCCGCCCTGCTTTCTGGTCGGAAAGATGTGATTGTCGTTTCTTCTGTTTCGTGTATTTACGGAATTGGAAATCCGAGTGAGTTTGAAAAAAGTATTCTCCACCTTAAAAAAGGAGAGAAAATATCCAGAAATAAATTTCTTTTGAGACTAGTTGAAAATCTGTATTCCCGATCGGTTGATGAGTTCAAAAGAGGAACTTTCCGAGTAAAAGGAGATATCATTGATATTTATTTGGCGTATGCAGATTATGCGGTTCGTTTTGAATTTTGGGGAGATGAAATCGAACAGATTTATTCCTTTGATCCAACATCCATGGATAAAATCGAAGCCTACGAAAACATCGACATTTATCCTGCAAACATTTTCGTTTCCAGTCCTGAAACCACTCGAAGAGCCATCAATCAGATTGGTGAAGACATGGTGGAACAAGTTGCTGATTTTAAACTAGAGGGTAAAACTACTGAAGCGAATCGTTTGGAAGAACGTGTTTCCTATGACATGGAAATGATGCGTGAACTCGGTTATTGCTCGGGAATCGAGAATTATTCACGCTATTTTGACGAGCGCTTACCGGGAACAAGACCGTTCTGTTTGATTGATTATTTCCCCAAAGACTTCTTGATGGTGGTCGATGAAAGTCACGTTACTTTACCGCAAATTCGCGCGATGTATGGCGGTGACCGTTCTCGAAAAATAAACCTGGTCGATTTTGGATTTAGGCTACAAGCAGCCATGGACAATCGTCCGTTGAAGTTTGAGGAGTTTGAAGAAATCACCAATCAAATAATTTACGTTTCCGCAACGCCAGCGAATTTTGAACTCGAAAAATCAGAAGGAGTAATTGTAGAGCAATTGATTCGCCCAACCGGATTGTTAGATCCGTTAATTGAAGTCAGACCGAGTCAAAATCAAATTGACGATTTAATAGAAGAAATTCAAATTCGAATCACCAAAGACGAACGAACTTTGGTTACCACGCTTACCAAACGAATGGCGGAAGAATTACAGAAATACCTAGATAAAATTGGAATTCCTTGTCGATACATTCACAGTGAAGTCGACACCATCGAGCGCGTAGAAATTTTACGTCAATTGCGTTTGGGAGATTTTGATGTTTTAATCGGAGTAAACTTACTTCGTGAAGGTCTGGATTTACCGGAAGTATCTTTGGTCGCCATCATCGATGCGGATAAAGAAGGTTTTTTGAGAGATGAACGTTCATTGGTTCAAACTGTCGGAAGAGCAGCACGAAACGTGAATGGGTTGGTAATCATGTACGCCGACAAAGTAACCGATTCGATGGAAAAAACCATCAGTGAAACCGCACGTCGACGTGCCATGCAAATTGCCTACAACGAAGAACACGGATTGGTTCCAACGGCCTTGAATAAATCGCGAGATAAAATCATGAACTCAACGACTGTTGCAGATGGAGATTATGAAAACAGGCATCCAACCATCGATCCAGATAACAAAATGACGTCCGCAGCAGATCCAGGAATTGGTTATTTGAGTCAAGAACAACTGGAAAAGAACATTGCTACCACCAAGAAGAGCATGAACAAAGCGGCCAAAGATTTGGATTTTATTGAAGCCGCTAGATTGAGGGATGAGCTATTTGCCTTGCAGAAATTAATAAAATAACACTTGCTTTAAAGAATGAATCTTCCCCAACCAAACACTGAAAATAAGAGCCGCATTTTAGACGTCTTGTTTTTGATTTACACCCTCACTTTAATCACCTTGCTAGTAATACCGGCAGGTGATTCCATCCAATTGGACATCTATTTTTTAGGAATTCGAACCGACCACTTCATTCATGCAAGTTTATTTTTGCCCCTCCTACCTTATTTCCGATTAAAACTAAAAACCAACGTAAGCGCTCCTGTTTTTCTAAAATACTTTATAGCCTCTGTCCTTTTCGCCGTTTTCTGTGAATGCTTACAATTATTGGTTCCGTATCGACAATTTGACCCAACAGACATTGTAGCCAACGTAGTTGGTGTGTCTCTTGGTGGACTGGCTTTTTTATGGAGGAAAGCTCCGAAAGAAAATTAACCTTTTTTCTTTCCGACAAAACGAATCACTCTTCCAATTCCATTGTGAAAATCGCCCTCTTTCAGTTCTACCTCAACCTCTTCGAGTTGGATGATCTCAAAATTGGAAAAGTCTTTTTGAATGCTTTCTACTGAAAACAACAATGCTGCATTATCCGGTCCACCTACATTTGGGTTGTTCTTTTTTAACGCTAAATTCCCCACGCTAAATCCTTCCAGAATTAAAATCCCATCCGGCTTGATTAGCTCAGCAATCTTCTGGTGGTAACTGCTTAAAATCGCAGGTGAAAAATGCGCATAAATCAGCGCAGCAGCATCAAATTTTTCATGAATTAAATCCAATTCAAAAAAATCTCCCACCTCGTATTGAATGGTTACATTTTCTTTTTCAGCTAATTTAAATGCTTTTTTCTGACCTTCAACACTGATATCAAATGCATAGACATTCAATCCTTTTTTCGCAGCATAAACTGCATTTCGACCTTCTCCATCGGCTGGAAACAAGATTTTACCTCGGATGCTTTCTCGATCCAAGATCTCTTTTAAAAAATCATTTGGCGCAATTCCGTATGCATAGCTTTCACTGGCATAACGCGTGTCCCACATTTCTTTCATCTTCTATATCTTTTTTTTAAATCATTTAATTAGTGATCACAAGCTCTTCCTTTCGCTTCACCTATTTGAAATAATGCATCCAATTCAGCCATTTCCTTAAGTAATTCAGCTGAAGGTGGTACATTCTGAATTTTGGATAAATCTGGCTGCCCAGCATCTACCCACGCCGTGTACCACATTGAACCC
>SMEQ01000109.1_pt1 | contig 25884 bp, 14 predicted proteins | sample 2456281 | NCBI WGS metagenome assembly SMEQ01 (sample SAMN10132596, study PRJNA489261) | soil metagenome | isolation source: day1 antibiotic-loamy sand soil ammended with raw manure from dairy cow... | place: USA | collected 2015-04-01
CAGGAAATGTAAAAGATTTCTTCGAGAGATGGAATAAACTCCCTAAAAGCAACGGTATTTTTGAAAATTGGGTTACACCATATGAATATCAAAGTAAAGCGTTGACTAGGAATGATTTGAAAGTATTGAAACAAGAAGATAGTAGTTTTATTTTCAATCGTTTCTTAGAAATTCTTCGTCATAATGTTGTTTCTGATAAGCCTAATGCGTTTAACAAAATTTTCACCCTTTTTCTATGTAAAATTGTAGATGAGAATAGGAATCCAGATGAACAATTGCATTTTCAATGGTTAGAAGGTGAAGATGATCATATTTCTTTTCAAAAACGTTTGACTGACCTATATAACAGAGGAATGTTAGAATTGTTAGAGAAAAAAGTTACGGATGTAAGTGATTCAGAATTCGATAAGCAATTTCAACAGGTTGAAGACCAATACAAGGATAAATTCAAAGAAATTCTCACGGAAATCCGTCTAAAAAAGAACAATGAATTTGCAATTAAGGAGGTTTATGATGATTTTTCTTTTGAAGACAATGCCAAAGTGGTCAAAGAAGTTGTTGAGCTTTTACAGGTTTACCAAATAAGATATAATTATCGTCAGCAATTTTTAAGTGACTTTTTTGAATTGCTCTTAACAACTGGATTGAAGCAAGAATCAGGACAATTTTTTACACCTGTTCCCATTGCTCGATTCATAATAAAAAGTTTGCCGATTCAAGAAATAGCGTCAGAGAAAATTAAATTAGGTAATAAAAGTGATTTGTTACCGACGATTATAGACTATTCTGCTGGTAGTGGACATTTTATAACAGAATCAATGGAAATTGTACAAGAGTACATTGATAGTTTAGACGAAGGTCAATTTAATCCAACAACACAAAAAGCATTAAAAAAATGGAAAGAAGACCAATTTGATTGGGCTGAAAATTATGTTTATGCGATTGAAAAGGATTACCGCTTAGTAAAAACAGCTAAAGTAAGTTGCTATCTACACGGTGATGGATTAGCTAAAGTAATTCATGGAGATGGCTTAGGGGATTTTGCCACTTCAAAGGATTACAAAGATTTATTGAAATTAAACGATAAAACATACCCTCAGGATAATAAACAATTTGACATTGTAATATCAAATCCGCCTTATTCTGTTTCTGCTTTTAAAGGGACAATGATGGAAGAAGAAAAAGGAAAAAAGGCATTTGAACTTTACAACCGTTTAACAGACCAAAGTAGCGAAATAGAGTGCTTGTTTATTGAAAGAACAAAACAGCTTCTAAAAGATGGGGGTGTTGCTGGAATCATATTGCCTGGAAGTATTTTAAATGGAACATCTGCTATTTATGAAAATACAAGAAACATCCTTTTAAAATATTTTGAAATTGTTGCAATAGTAGAACTTGGAGGAGGGACGTTTATGGCTACAAATACCAAGACTTCAACTTTGTTCTTACGTAGAAGAAATAATTATGACAGCATCAATTTACAAAATGGAATAGAAAAATTCTTTACAAATTTTAACGATGTAACCTTGAACGGTATAGAAAGTCCAGTGAGTAAGTATATCGAATATGTTTGGAAGGACGTTTCTCTTGATGATTACATATCTCTATTGAAAAAAGAGCCAAATGAAAAAATCAATAATCATGAAATTTTTCAGGAATACAAGAAAAACTTAAAAGTAAAGAATGAAAAAGAATTTTGGTCGCTTGTTTTAGAAAAAGAATCCGAAAAACTATTTTATTTCATTTTAGTTTACCCTCAAAAAGTTGTTGTTGTAAAAAGCGGTGAAAAGGATGCGGAAAAACGTTTTTTAGGCTACGAATTTTCAACAAGTAGAGGAAAAGAGGGGATCCACCCTTTAAAAGGTAAAAATATTGAAGATTGTACGCAATTATATGATTCTGATATTGTAGATAATCCAAAGAAAGCAAGTACATATATTTACAAAGCATTTTTTGGAGATTATAGTTTTCCCATAGATGAGTCTTTACAAAATAATATTTCAAGATATAATTTGGTTGATTTTTTCACCTTCGACAGAAGTAATTTCAATAAGACATTTACTCTATCCGTTAGAAAAAAAGTGAAAATTGATAGTAAATGGCCTGTTTTTAAATTGAGTCAATTAATTAACATAGTTAGAGGAGCATCTCCAAGACCAATTAGGAATTATATAACAGACGAAAAAGATGGAATAAATTGGATAAAAATTGGGGATGTTAAAACCGATTCAAAATATATTACCGAAACAAAGGAAAAAGTTACGAAAGCAGGTGCAGAAAAGTCTCGTTTTGTAAAAAAAGGTGATTTTATTCTTTCTAATTCCATGAGCTTCGGACGTCCCTATATTTTAGATATTGAGGGTTGTATTCATGACGGATGGCTTTTATTAACTAATTTCTCTGAAAATTTAAACAAAGATTATCTATACTATATTCTTTCAAGTAAACTTGTACAAGAACAATTTAAAAGCGTAGCAAGTGGAGGGACGGCGGTAGATAATTTAAATATTGAAAAGGTAGCATATACCCAAATTCCTTTGCCTTCTAAAGAGATTCAAAAAAAGTTAGTCAATGAAATTATGGTATTGGAAGAAAAATCGAAGACAACTGTCATTAATGACATGAGTGAACAAATCGAAAAAATATTAGCAAAGCATTTATAAAAAGCTAGAAATCGAATTGAATGGAACTTAACAAAAACATGTTTGAATTAGGCTTAGCAGACTCTTGAAATGAAAGTTAATAAAACCTACCGCAGTTTACTTGATAAGTCTATTAATTCAATGCTTTCAGCCATTGAGATTTACAATAAACCCGATTTTAACTATCGGGAAGAAACTTTTGCAATTCTTGCTGTAAATTCATGGGAATTACTTTTTAAGGGACAACTTTTGAAGCAATCTAAGTACAACATGAATGCCTTGTATGAAATGGAATTTGTGAAGAAAAAGAACGGTGAAAATTCAACGAGGACTAAACCCAAGACGAACAGAGCAGGCAACCCAATGACAATTGGTCTTTTCGAGGCAGTTAATAGATTGGATAAATTCGGAAAGAAAGTCAATCCTAACCTACTTAAAAGCATCGAATCCATTATTGAGTTACGAGATAATGCAATTCACTTTCACAACGAAAAGAGTATTTCCAAGGAATTACAGGAATTAGGATTTGCCTGTATAAAGAATTACATGAGCATCGTGAAGAATTGGGAGTTAGAAATAGATTTAACGAGGTACAATTTTTATTTGATGCCATTAGCTTATGTAGATAGTAAAGTGTCGGCAGAATCCGTAATAACCGATGAAATCGCTAAATACTTAGATTTCGTCAAGTCAAAAGTCAACGAATCGGACAATGATGACGTTGAGTACGATGTAGCAATTGCAATTGATATACAATTTAAGAAGTCAAATACCTTCGAAGATGGTTTACCAATAAAATATGATGCGAACGGAGTAGCGATAGCCTTGTCAGAAGAGGATATTAGAAAGAAATTCCCATTAGACTATAAGGACATTACAGATTCAGCAAGTTCACGTTATACAAACTTTAGTAGAAATAAGAGTTTTCATGCACATATGAGAACAATAAAAGAAAACGAAAAGCTTTGCTACACTAGAAAACTAGACCCGAAATCTAAAAACTCGCAAAAGAAAGAGTTTTACAGTTCAAACGTTTGGCAGGTTTTAGATAATCATTATCAGAAAAATTAGTTTGAAATTATCTCTTCAAGAACCGTCAAAAGTTTTTCCGAATCGGAATTTGAAATACCTACAAGAGACCTTAAAAAGGGTAAATGAAGATCAGAGTCTATTATAAACCACATTGGATTTCTAAATACTTTCGGAAAACCAGGGTCATTATTATCTTCTCCATTCCAACGCATCCCTAGAACTCTATTTCCATTCTCCCAAGTTCCATAGGCAATAGAAAACTCACCGTTATTATAGACGATTTGAGCATCTCTGAAATTACTTGGATTTACATTTTCTGGGTTCATACGCTTTTGGGAATTAAATGTTCAATTTTCAGATAATAGAATTCTCCAGTAATTTTTCTTCCTGAAGAAGAATCTCTGATTTCAATAGGGATATTAAAATTACGCCAAAATGCTTTAGAACTTGCTTCTCCCTCTTCTTTCAACTTTTTAACTAAGTTCTCTGCGAGGGATTTAGTTTGGTCAGGATTTTCCAATAAATATTGTTCTATTCTAAGAGTAGTGTCAGACTTGGTTTCAATTTGATTCAGTTCTTCATACTTCTGATTTCTGATAGTTTCGTTATTATCTATCCGAAGGAGTGATGTATGGAATTCTTCCCATTTCATTCTACGAAACCCTGATAATAATTCATCATGAAATAAATCAGCTTCTATTTCATCCGTTACGTTTATCATTGTAAGAAAATGGATTTTGATCCCCAATCCTTTATTTTCAAATCTTGCGTTAATTGAATATTCCATAAACAAATTTAATCAAATAAATTGAGATTTCTGTATATATCAAAGGGGTGCTTTGAATTTAAGACTATCAAGGATTCAACGGATTTGGAGGTTTTAGAAGAATTTTTTTTAAAATAATTTCTTGAAAATCAAAATTTTAATAAATATCTAAAAAAAAAGATCTAACTTGAGGGTTAAATTATATATTCATAAAAAAAGTAGAGATTATGCCACTAAAACCAGGACCAAAAAGAATTGCTAAGTCTACAGGAAATCCTGATCGCAGACAACGTGATAATAAAGACACAGAAGGGAATACACCATCATTAAAACCTTCTAAGAGCACAAAACCAAAGAAGTGATAATTTGTCAACTATTATTGTTTGATTTCACCCCTATACAAATCACAGGGGTTATTTTCGGGTTGATAATATCTAGAATTTAAGAAATCCCCAACATTTGCGCATGATCCAAGATTTCCATTTTCAAAACTTTTATATAAAACAAAACCCTCATCAATTACAACATCGATGAGGGTTTCTTAGCTTTCAGCCATAAAAGCTATATTTTAAACGAAGCGTTTGCGGTCTGGACGGGACTCGAACCCGCGACCTCCTGCGTGACAGGCAGGCATTCTAACCAACTGAACTACCAAACCAATACCTGAAAACATCTTTGCAGATGCGTTAACAACAGTTAACTTTGACTTTCAATATTGTGTAATGCTTATCGTTTAAAGCGATGCAAAGGTATGCATTTATTTGCGTTCTGCAAGCATTATTTCAAATAATTTTCAAAAAAGCATCGTTTTATTTTTAATCGCCTGATTGCTAGTAGTCATTTTCTAAAAGAAAATCAACGAGAACCGAAGATTGTGCTTCCCAGACGGACCATTGTACTTCCTTGATCGATGGCAATTTGATAATCGCCGCTCATGCCCATCGAGATTTCTTTGAAATCTTCATTGAATTTAAAGACAGAACTTTTCAAAAGTTGGAAATAGTTGTGCAAATTGTTGAACTCTTTTTCTACTTGATTGCGATCGTCCACGAAAGAGGCCATGCCCATCACGCCAACAATGTTGACGTTTTTCAATTCGAAAAAGTCGGGTGACGCCAACATTTCTTGTGCTTCTTCGATGGAAAAGCCAAACTTGGTATCTTCGGATGCGATGAAAAACTGCAACAAACAATTGATAATCCGATCGTTTTGTTTCGCCTGTTTGTTAATTTCTTTGAGTAACCGCAAACTATCCACGGCGTGGATTAGATGAACGAATGGTGCGATGTATTTGACCTTATTGCGTTGTAAATGACCAATGAGGTGCCACTCAATGTCCTTTGGCAAGACTTCGTATTTATCCACTAACTCCTGAACTTTGTTTTCGCCAAACACCCTCTGACCTGCATCGTATGCAATTTGTATGTCTGCGTTGGGTTTGGTTTTAGAAACAGCAATTAATTGGACAGAATTTGGAAGTTCTTTTTTTAATTGTTGAATTCTTTCTGCTATCATTCTTTGATGTTGTAAATCGTAAGTCCACTTCTCAATTTTGGTTCCACCCAAGTGGATTTCGGTGGCATGATCATTTCGTTGTCTGCAACGCGTTTAATTTGCTCTATGTTCAAGGGATAAAGAACGAATCCTAAATCCGCTTTGCCGCTCTTAATTGGCGCCGAAATTGCTTCTAACCCTAAATCTCCACTAATGAATTCAATGTTGTCGTTGGTTCTCAAATCTTCAATTCCCAAAATAGGAGTAAGGATGCGTTGCGTTAAAATCTCTGGATCTAATCCACAAACTGGATCGGAATAATCGATGATGGAAGGTTTGCAAAGCAAAGAATACCAGGTGTTCTTTAAATTCATGGTAATTTCATGTTCGCGCGCTGGATGTCTTGGTTTATCTAAAATATTAATTTCAAAATCAACACTTAATTTCTCTAAAAACTCACCTTCCGTTAATCCGGTCAGTTTTTTAATTAATCGGTTGAATTCTAGTATTGTTAACCTGTTTTCGTCAATAAAATACGCCAAGAAAAAATGATGGTTTCCACCGGGATTGGTTTCGCCTCTTTCATCCAAAAGTTCAGACAAACGCGCAGAGGAAGCAGAACGATGATGTCCGTCTGCAATGTAAGTTGCTGGAATATCTTCGAAGGCCTTTGTAATGAATTGCGTATCTTCTTCATTTAAAATCCACACTTCATGTTTCACTTTGTCCGTGGTTGAAAACTCGTACTCTGGACGATTGTTTTTAATATCGGCATATCTTTCTTCCAGTTCAGCGTGATGCGGATAGGAGAGAAGAACGGGTTCGGCATTGAAACCAACTAAATCGAGGTAATTAGTAAACATCGCTTCGCGAGAAGTCAATGTTGCTTCGTGTTTTTTAATTTTATTATTCTTATACTCTTCAACGCTTGCACCGCCGATAATTCCTAAGTATTGATGACCATTTTTGGTTTGTTGGTATAAATACAAGGCATCTTGAGTATCTTGGATTAAGACTCCGTCGTTGCAAAAAGAATCAAATTGATTTTTGATATTTTGAAAACGTTCCTTGGAATTGGCTTTTGTTTTAACAATTTCTCCAAATTCAGGATTAATGATGTGAATAAAGGTATATGGATTAGTCTCCAGCTTCGCTTTTAAAACGGATTTTTTATAAGATGCCACGGGACGAGTTGCAACCAAATGCGCCTTGTCTCTTGCTGGACGAATTGCCTTAAATGCTTTGAGTTTTGCCATAATATTTGTTAATCAGGCGAATTTAACCATAATCTTTGTGATTTCCGCTCAGAACTAAAAAGCATTTTTAGGAAACATAAAAAAAGCCATCTGACTGAGTCGGATGGCTTTCAAAATCTATTTTAATTGAGAATTAATTGAATTTCCCAAACTGATTGACAATCAAATTCGCCAGTTCCAAGCCAATTCGATCTTGTGCTTCTAACGTTGCTGCACCAATATGTGGCGTACAAGCAATGTTTGGATGGCATAGAAGTTCTTTTCTTGGATTTGGTTCGTTGTCGTAAACATCAATTGCTGCAGCGGAAACAATTCCGGAATCCAAAGCCGCTAACAAATCTGCTTCATCGATTACACCCCCGCGTGCAGCGTTCACAATGCGAACACCTTTCTTCATCAATGCAAATTCAGCTGCGGTAATTACCGCTCTTCCATCTGCTTGTTTAGGTAAGTGAATGGATATGTAATCACATGCAGGAAGTAAAGCATTCAAATCTTTTTCAACTTTCATTGGAACTTTAATCTTTCCAACACCTTGAATTTCGGCTAATTCGATTTCACAATCTGGAACGTAAATATCCAAAGCGCGAACTTTCATTCCAATCCCCAAAGCGTAAGAAGCCAAAGATTGACCAATGCGACCAAATCCGATGATTCCAAGAGTTTTTCCACGAAGCTCAACACCTTTTGCATATTTTTTTTTCAATACACTGAAATCACCTGTTTCCATGTTCTTGAATGAGTCAGGAAGGAAACGTGACATGGAAAATAAAGTTCCCATCACCAATTCTGCTACTGATTGAGAAGAAGAAGCTGGTGTGTTGATCACTGTCAATCCTTTTTCACGAGCGTAATCTACATCGATGTTATCCATTCCAACTCCACCTCTTCCGATGAGTTTCAATCCTGGACAAGCGTCAATTACTTCTTTGCGAACTGTTGTTGCACTACGAACCAATACGATTTCGTAATTTTCTTTGTTAACGGCATCGATTAAATTTACTTGCTCAACTTTATCTGTAACCACCGTGTAACCAGCATTTTCTAAAGCAATTTTTCCTTCGTTTGATATTCCGTCGTTTGCTAATATTTTCATGTTTTTATGCGTTTTTTTGTGCGAAATCTTTCATTACATCAACCAGAACTTGTACGCTAGAAAGCGGAAGTGCGTTGTACATGGATGCCCGGTATCCTCCAACGGAACGGTGACCTGGCAAACCAACAATGTTCGCTGCTTTCCATGCCTCGTCAAATTGAGCGCCAAGTGCGTCGTTTTTCAGCTTGAATGAAATATTCATCAGCGATCGGTCTTCTACCGCTACCGTTCCTTCAAAAAGAGGGTTGTTGTCAATTTCGTTGTATATTAACTTCGCTTTCGCGATATTTTCTTGTTCTTTGGCTTTTACGCCACCATTTTTAATCAAATCACGAAGATTCAACATTGCAACATATACTGAGAATACAGGTGGTGTGTTGAACATGGATTCTTTTTCTGCATGCACTTTTAAATCCATGTAAGATGGCATGAACGAAGAAGTAGATTTTCCAAGAACACTATCTTTTACGATGTAAAGAGTAGCACCTGCAGGACCCAAGTTTTTCTGAGCACCAGCATAAATCAGGTCAAAATCTGCTACGTTGATCTCTTTGGAAAAAATGTCGGATGACATGTCACAAACCAAAGGAAGGTCTGTTTTGGGAATCTCATGAAATTGAGTTCCGTATATGGTATTGTTTGACGTGTAGTGGATGTAATCCAATCCTTCCAGAATTTCAATGTTTTTAGGGATGTAAGTAAATTGTTTGTCCTCTGAAGAACCAATGTTTACCACTTCAATACCCACTTTTCCTGCTTCACGAATTGCTCCAGAAGCCCAAGTTCCCGTGTTGATGTATCCAGCGCGTTTGTTACCACGCATCATGTTTAAAGCAGCGATGGTAAAACCTAAAGTAGCTCCACCTTGCAAAAAAATAACGGAATAACCTTCTGGTACATTCAACGCTTTTTTTACCAAATCAATTGCTTCTGACATCACAGCAACATAATCTTTGTGCCTATGCGAAACCTCTAAAATCGATAATCCGTTAAAATCAAGAACTGCTTCTGCAGCTTCTTTGAAAACATTTTGAGGCAATATACATGGCCCCGCTCCGAAATTGTGTTTCATTTTTTTGTGTTTTTATAAATGTGGTACTATTTACCCCGAGTTTGATTTCTACAAAATTGGCTTTTATTTCTGTGCTTCGCAACTTTTCAAGCGATTAATCCGATAAAGAACTCTGAGGTTATTGGAACAAAAAAAGGGCTGATATTTCTATCAGCCCTTTCCTAATCTTATTCAGTGATTAAAGAATTACTACTTTTTTAGTAATGTTGAAATCTCCTTGTTTAACTTTCAAGTAATAAACACCTGTAGCAAGTTGGTTTTTTAAACTCAATTTATGAGTAACTGCTGCATTTACTGTGTTATTAGTTTCTGTTGTTAAAACTTTTCCTTGAACATCCATCAATTGGAATTCAATCGCTTCACCATTTGCGTGGTATTCGATGTTGATTCCTTCATTCGCATTTGTTGGGTTTGGATATACATTCAAATCCATAGAGAACAATGGGTTCTCTTCTACACCAACTGTACCTGAAATGTTGAAATTGTCAATGTACAAGTTGTTTGAGTTATCTGAAGCTTTGAATTCAAATACAACTCTTGTTCTGCTGAAAAGTTGCGTAGTACTAATTGGAATAGTAACTGTTTTCCACTGAGCAGCTGATGGCTGAAAGTCAATATCAGCACTATTTCCACCTGTCAACAACTCAGTACCGGTTAGTTTTTTCTGAACAAATCCTAAAGAGTTACCACAGTCTTGCGTTAAGTACACAGATAATTCTTCTGTGATGTCTTGAGGACTCGTGGCGTTTGTTGCATAAGCATAATCAAATGTGATCGAAGCACCTGCAGTATATCTCAAGTCGAAAGATGGAGAGATCAATCTGTCTTTTGTTCCACCTAATCTAGAGTAATATAAAGATTCATTTGAATATGGAGCTGTGTTGCTAACGTCTTTAAAATTGTTCAATTTGAAAGCTTTGGTGTTTGGACCGTTTACGTTAACGATATCGAATTTAGCCCAGTTTTCTTCCGGGTTATCAACAAGCCAGTTATATGGGTATTCACCGTTGAAATCTTCGCTGTACGTTCCTGAGTAGTCTGCCCACTCTGGAGAGATAAATACTGACTCCTCTGAAATCAATACATCTTCACCCGTTGCATTTGAAACTTTCAAGGTAACTTTTTTCCATCCTGGAGTATCAAATGTTACTGTTTGTGTTGCTGATACAGAAGTACTTGGTGTTCCTCCCTCAAAAGTCCATTCTCTGTTATCAATTACTGCGTTCCAGGAAGCATCTCTGAAAACAACAGGAGCACCTACACAAACAAAACGTTTATTTGGAGCGAAGTCAGCGATAGGAGCACAGATTGGAGCTGGCATAGCCAATGCACCTGTAACCATTAGGTTGGTGTCAGCCCATAAGTTCATTCTGTTCGCAGTAGCAACCTGAAGGACATTTCTCATCGAAGTAACTTGGTCTCTGGTAAACATGTATGAACAGTAAGAGTAATCCATAAAGTTTTGGTAGTTTTCAACGATTACACCTGCTGTGTCACACACAATTGCTTGTGATGGATTGGTAGGACAGTAATCGAATCCCATGGTGATTGGTGTATCTGGAATTCCGTCATCTCCACATGCAACCATTGGGTCGTTTGTGCTTCCCCATGGATGAGCCAAACCTAAGTAGTGACCAATCTCATGCGTTAAAGCTCTTGAACGGAAGTTGTTTCCAGTTCCGATACTACCGATGTATTGATTCAAGATAATGATCCCATCTGCGAAGAAGAAACCTCCTTCCGTAGCACTTGGATAGTATGCGTATCCTGCAACACCGTTTCTCATGGTCTTAACAACCCAAACGTTCAGGTAGTTCGATCTTTTCCATTGGTTGAACTTGGAGTAGTCATCACCGATGTTTGTTTCGTGTGAGTAATAGTGTACAATTCCATTGGTGCAATCTCCATTTGGATCAATTGTTGCCAATCGGAACTCAATGTTAGCATCCGCTGAAATGGTGTCGTAACCAGCCACTAATAGACTAGTATCTGCGTTTAATTTTCTGAAATCAATGTTCAAAATGTCTACTTGGTCGTAAACTTGAGCGTCAGAAATGTTTTCACTACCGTATTCGTGAATAATGTGGAAAACGATTGGAATAACGTAAGTGGTTTTTTGATTGATTCCGTCTGAAGAAATTAGACGTGAATTAGCAATCAATTGTTCGTAATCCGCTTTCATCTGTGGATCTTTTGCCCAAAGCTCGCGATTCATCATGTTTTGCCCACAATTGAAGTGACCAACATCCTGAGCAGTTGCTGAGATGGTAACCCCAAAAGCGAAAGCAAGTAAAAAGGAGTGTAATTTTAGTTTCATCTTCTTAATAATTAGTTTGTACAATTTTAGCGAATTGTAAAAGATTTTGGCGCTAAGTTAAAACTTTTATTGTTAATAGCACGCAATTTTTAATCCCATTTTAATTCCTACCAAACTTACAATGTTTAATCTGAATAAAAAACCCATTTGTTATTACATTGAGTGAAGGGGTGCTTTTGTCTGTTTAAATGTAATTCTAATTCCTTTGAAACACTATTTTTAAATGATTTGGAGTCGTACAGAAATGAAAAATAGCATGAAAAGGAAATTCAAGCACAAAAAAAGAGGCTGCTTTTTCACAGCCTCCTCCATGTCTTAGGTTATGGGTTACGTGTAAAAATTACAAGATGGAAATCTTGAAGTTTTTAATGAAATGATCAGAAGACAAGACGCTGTTGTACATGCCTGTGTTTAACGCTGAAATGTTTAGGTGGATTTTATTGGTTCCTAACTCCAATTCTTGAAAGTTTACGTCTAACACTAAAACTCCCCGAATATCATAGATTTTTAGGGATGTATTGGCAGATTTCGTTAAATCCAATTCGATGGTTATTTCCGATTTAGCAGGATTTGGGTAAACTTTAAAATCTGCAATGGGGCTTGTCGTTGCTGTATTCACCAATTCTCCGTCAAAAATTGCATTTGTAAACGAAGCACCAGTTGCTGCAACTGAAGAAGCGTTTAATCGGGCATCAGGAGTGGCTCCTAAAGCTGGAAATAAATTCACCCAATTTATTTGTGCGATTGTTTTCGTAGTGTCGTTGTTTTCGGTGCCGAAGAAAGTGGCATAAATGGATGGGGCAGCAGAAACGATGTTCGTTCCTGGAACATAATTAACTAATAGGTTGTGAGAGAAAAAAGATGTTCCTCCAGTGAAGTTAGCTTCTGTTGATGCGCCTTCAAGTGACAATCCTTTTTTCCAACCTGTTGTAATGGAGTTGAAAACTGAGATCCCTGAATTTCTTCTAATTCGAAATGATTTTTCAAATTTTTCTCCTGTAGGCAAAACGATGGATCCATCGCCTTTTGGTCCAACAATCGTGATGTTTGAAAATACTGCTGCTGTTTTGGGTAAAGCGTTTGAACCATTAGCATCGTTATCGGATTCAAATGCATTGGAATCACCAGGTGCATCTGAAATGTCTTTGTCACGGATGATTAATCCAAATTGAATGCGTCCTCTATATCCATAGTCGGTGTCAAAGTCGTCGTCTAAACCTCGGTATGAGATCAAATATTTTCCATCAACTGTACCTCCAAACCATTCAAATGAATCGTCTCCTGAAAAAGATACTTGGATGTGGTCAACTTCCGTTTGTCTTCCTACAGATCCAAAGGTAATTCCGTTGATTTCTTTATTGGGTTGTAAGGCGATGCCTGCGAATTCAATGCGCATGTATTTTAAAATTCCTGAATTGTCATCGTCATCTGTTCCTCCAAACTCGGTATCAGCAGTTGGTGCAATTCCTTCAATGTTGGCGATGCCACCTGGTTGGTTGTTAACAGCGTTCCCTAAGATTACAACTCCGCCCCAATCACCTTCTGCCCTGTTGCCAACGTTTTCATTGCTTGTAAATACAATGGGAGATGTTGCAGTTCCAGCAGCATTTATCTTGCTTCCTCGGGTTATAATTAATGTTCCTTCAGTTGCTTTATCTCCCCGGATAATGGTTCCTGGTAAGATCGTTAAAGTTGCTCCGTTTTTAACATAAACTTTGTTCTTCAATAAGATAATTCCGCTCCATGTAGTACTGGATGTAATATCTGATGATACAGTTGTAGTTGGCGTACCATAAACTGTGTTCTCTGGATCGAAGTTGGACCAGCCAGATGTCCAATCTGTATTCGTCGTATTGTCTGTTACTGGAAAAGCTCCACGGTAATCGGTGTGTGTCCAAAATGCGGTTTGTGCGCTTAGTGTCGCGCTTAAACTGATGGCTAGGATGCTTAAATAAATTCGTTTCATAATTTAACTTTTTTAATTTATTGCAAAGTAAAGGATTGGTTTTGAGGATCGTATTAAGATGGTTTAAAGGTATTTTTAAATCTGTGTAAACAAATCATGAAGAACGTTCAGTTGGCTTTATCTGTTTAGAATTTATAGGATACACTCAGGGAAATGGTTTGTCCAAAGGTGGTTTCTTGCCAGCGATTGTCTGTTGCTAAATCGTATTTTTGATTGTGATTCAAATCTTGGTAGAATAATCGTTTTTGTGCAAGTAAATCAGATACGTTTAGCTTGATTTCCATTTTGTTTTTTAGCAGTTTTTTCGTTAATTGTAAATCAATTACTTGACGATGATTTTCCCAAACATCTGGTTCTTGCGTGTTCCCAACAATGTAAATTCTTCTTCCAACCAAGTTATAGGAAAGACTCATAGAGAAATCTTTTGTTGGATGGATGAACTGAATTCCAGCATTAACTAAATATGGCGATTGACCTTGTAAAGGACGAGAATCATTCGCACTTCCAACAATTTGACTCACATCAACTTTGGATTTAATAAGTGCTAAATTCGTGTATAAGGTTGTATTATCTAAAAACACATGATCTGATTCTTTGAATTGAAAGACAGAGAGTTTGATTCGGTATTCCAATTCCAAACCATAATTCGTTACCTGATTAACGTTGGTATAATACAGTTCACTCGCACCCGATGTTCCTGTTCGATTGACTAATTCAATTGGATTTTTGAAGTATTTATAGAATCCTGAAATACTGAATAGTTGTCCTTTTTTCAGAAACGTTTCATATCTTAAATCAACGTTGTCAATCAATGCTCTTTCTAGCTGTGGATTTCCTGAAAGGATGTTGTCCATTGCGAAGTCATAGAATGCAAAGGGAGCCAATTCTCTAAATTCAGGTCGCGACAGAGTTTTATAATAACTCAACCGAATGTTGGTCTTGCGATTCAATGCGTAAATAACGTTCAAAGAAGGAAGTAAATCCACGACTGTGGTGTCAATCGCTCGATCAATGTTTGACCCAGCTTCCGTGTAAGAAAAGTGTTGTTTGTAGGATTCAACTCGAACTCCACCAACAAATCGGAATTGTTGCTTTAAGTCCAAATCGAACATGGCAAAACCAGCATGTAGCATAGAATATGCTTGATAACTATCGCTCACTTTGGTGGCTTCTTCTAATTTAAACCCTCCTTTTCCGTTGGACATTTCTCCCAAATGTGCCACGTCAAATATTTGGTCTTCTGGCAACAGTAACAACTCGTTGTCGAAAGGAATTCCCGAGGCTTTGAACTTAGAAAAACCGAGATTTCTCACCGAAAAATCCCGATTTCGAAATTGTTGCATGCCGCCCATTTTGAAATCCAAAGTAGATTTTTTCGAAACTACAGGAATGGTTAAATCGTATTGTGCACTGTAAATTCGTTCATTTGTTTTAGACCAATACATGTTCCCCGCTGCAGTAGGAATGGTTCCATTGTTTTGAATGACCGCGATGTAAGGGCTGGTAGTATCGCTTTCCTCAAGCGCTGTTTTTTGATATACCATTCTTCGCATGTTTGGGATGGTTCGATTGACATCGCTGACTCCCAAATTCCAATTAAATTTCATTTTGGACTTTGAAAGGGTGTGATTTCCTTCTAACTGACTTGAAAACAGAAGGTTTTGTGTGAATGCGCGACTACTTGATTTTTCAAAAATGTGTGGATCACTGTCCATTTCGCGAATGCCATTTCGAACGGTCACCACGTCCTCTGAATTGATGCTGTAGAGGTTTTTGAAACTTATTTGATTATTTGAATTGATATTCAGGTTTAAATTAAGCATTCCACTATTCAATGTTTTTTGAGTGAAATTTTGATCTGTTAAGTTTGATTTTTGAATCACTCCGTTTTCTCGCTCTTCAAATTCTCTTCGGATTTTTTGATCGGTGGTGAAATTGTTTTGATAGGTATAGGCAAAAATGACTCCCAATTGACGTTTGCCCATCGAAACATTTCGTCCCAAAGCATATTGCAAATTCAAACCTGGTGCTGCATTTTTGTTTTTCAGTGACCAAGTAGGAGTTACATGAGGCGCTAAGCTTGCTTTTTCTTGGGTGTTTAAAGTATTGAATGTTTCCGTGTCTGGAATTTTGGAATTCATGGTTCGGGTTCCGTCATCCAAACCTAACCAATCGGTTTTTCCGCCTTCGTAACTTTTGAAGTTCTTGAAGGTAGTTAAGGTGTGATAAGAAGTCCCGAGTGAAATCGTTTGGAAATTACTGTCCTTTGGATGAACCGTCTTGATGTAAATCACTCCTCCAGCAAATTCTCCAGGCATGTCTGGAGTAGCTGTTTTTTTGATGTTGATTTGATCGAGCATCACTGCTGGGAAAATGTCGTATGAAAATGCTTTTCGGTCACTTTCTGAACTTGGAAGTGGCGCGCCATTAATATAGGCACTGTTGTATCGGTCATTCAATCCTCGAATGATAATAAATCGGTTGTCCTGAATGCTGGCACCACTTATTCTTTTTAAAACGTCACTTGCTTTGGAGTCGGGTCGGCTTTTCATCTCAGCGGAGGAAATTCCATCGGAAACCGAAGCGCTATTTTTTCTTTCCATCTGAAGCGCAACCGTGCCTCCTTTGTCGACGTGTCCTGTTATGGTGAGTTCGTCCATGACTTCAATGTCTGGTTCCATTCTTACTATCAGTGTATTGTCATTGTTTTTAAGAATTGTCACATCTTCTATTATTTTGGTTTTGTAGCCTGCGAATTTGAAAGTTAACTTACATTTTCCCTCGTTTACATTTGTGATTTTAAATTGACCGTCGAAATCAGAGCGAATGGGAATGGTTTCGTCGTTGATGAAAATCAAAACAGCAGGAAATGTTTCTCCATTTTCTTCATAGATAACTCCAGAAAGTGTGGTGGATTGAGAAAATAAATAAAATGTGAAGCAGCTAATAAATGTTGTTAATGCAATTTTAATATTCATCTTTATTGTGTTTTTTAAGTACCACAAAGTTGATGCTATCTCGTTACTTAACTGTTAAACAAGCGTGAATTGATTGTGAAATTGTCGATAATACTATGTTGTCAAATGTTTAACTCCCAGATGAAAGTTTACTTTTATTAATATGAGAAAGTTGAAAGAAAACGTCACTTGTTACTTTTCAGCCTGAGACATTTTAAATGCGTGAATATCCAACAAAAAATCCATATTTTCTTCCAGATGATTGCCGATGACCATGACATTCACACCAGCTTTTTTAAATTCTTTTAGATCATTTTCCGAACGGATTCCGCCACCTACTATAACAGGTATGTTGATCGAGTTTTTAAGTTTTTGAACAAATTCAACAGGAACAGTTTGGTTGGCGCCACTTCCTGCATCAAAATAAACCAGTTTTTTTCCCTGTAGTACTGCTGCCAATGCTGTGTTGATAGCGATTGTTGTCTGCTCACGAGGAACAGGAGTTGTTTGGCTGACGTATGCAACTGAACTTTTGCAACCACCATCCACTAGTACATAGGCAGTTGGAATGACTTCGAGGTTCATTTGCATTAACTCCTCAACGCAATTGATGTGGTGGGTAATTAAAAAGTCAGGATTCCTTCCGGAAACTAAACTTAGAAATAGAATGGCATCTGCTTGATTGGAAATTTGAGTCGAACTTCCAGGGAATATAACCACTGGAACTTCGGAATGACTTTTAATGATTTGAATGGTTTTCTCCAAATCTTTTCTTGAAACGGTGCTTCCGCCCACAAAGAAATAATCGACCTTTGCAAAGGTGGCTTTTTCAAGGAGCGGCAACAAGACACTTTCCGAATTCGTTTTTTCAGGATCAATCAATACGGCTATTTGACCTGTTGATCTTCCAAAGTGATCCCATATTTTAGTTTTGTTTTCGAACAACTGGTAGCTTATTAATAGTTATTGTTTGATTTTTATAGTTAAATTTATGTAAATTCACTTCAATCGTTTCTTCGGGATTAATGATTTTGCCATTTAGTTCGCCAGAGTTATTTCTGTCTAATAGAAGTTCAGTTTTAAAATCGATGAAGTTTCTACCTGCAAGTTTGTAAAGTGTTTCTTTTGCCGACCAACATTGTGTCATTTCCAATTCATTTTCAGTATCAAAAGTAATCCTTTCTTCTTGGTTTAAAAATTTAGCGTGCAATCTTTTTGCTTTGTCTGTATTGTTTTCGATGTCCAAACCAATTTGAAATTTTTGATTTACCGCAATACCAATTAAATTATTAGAGTGACTAATTGAGATAAAACCTTCATCATATATATAAGGTGCGCCAACAGCATTGTAATGGATGTGTTTGAAGCCAAAAATCGAATGCCTCAGAATTCGGGTAGCAACAAATTCACGTTGACGTTTGATGTGAGTGAATTTGAAGAACTGTTCTCTTTCTTGAACAGAGAGTTGATCCATGTAATCAAGCGGTTCAAAAACACCATATCCCAAAAAGTATAACGTACTTCCAAAAACCTCGATTTGATCATGGGTAAAATTCATGGTGCGAAGATATAAAATAATTAAGCTTTCTAAATCAGCAAAAGAAGGCTTTTGTTTGTTGCCCATTTCAAAAGACATCATTAATAGTACAGAATGGTTTATTCACAATCAAAAATACGCCATCCCCCTATAAATCAAAAGAACAAGTTGGGAAAAAAACTAGATGTGTATAATTATTTGAAAAAAGATAAAATAATAGGGTGCAACTTCGATATTGATTATCTATTTTTGTTAAACTATTGTAAAAAGATTTTTAAATGAAATATGTCTCTAAATCCTTATTCTCATTTTAAATATCTATATTTACGCGCTTTGTTGCTAAAAGGAAGTATAAAATTTAAACAGTACTTATGTTACGAAAACTAAATTTATTGTTGTTATCTGTCTTAATGACAGTTTCTTATGGTTTTTCCCAGTCAGGAATGGGAACCATAAAAGGCTCCGTTATGGACGGAAAGACCAAAGAACCTCTTTACGGAAGTAGGATTACTTTGAAACAGAATGGAACACTTAAAGGAGGTGTAAGCACCGATTTTGATGGGAAGTTCCAAATTAACAGTTTGACACCTGGATCGTATGACGTTGAAGTCAGAAACGAAGGTGAGGGTTACCAACCGAGTTTGATTAAAGGGGTGATCGTATCTGCAAACCAAATCACGTTCTTAGACGACTTAAAGTTGAGTAAGAAGGTGAGTGAGTTAGAGGAGATCACAGTTACTGCCTATAAGGTGCCTTTGATTAACAAGGACGGTGGTGCTTCTGGTCAGACAATTACACGTGATGACATTGCTAAACTTCCAGTTCGTTCTGCTTCAGGTGTTGCAGGAACTGTTGGAGGTGTGAACGCTCAAGAGGGTTCAGGTGATATCAGTGTTCGTGGTTCTCGTTCAGATGGTACTTACTTTTACATTGATGGTATCAAGGTACGTGGTTCGTCCAACTTACCAAAATCAGCAATTGAAGAGGTTTCTGTTATTACAGGTGGTGTACCAGCAAACTACGGTGACGTAACGGGTGGTGTGATTTCGGTTACAACGCGTGGACCATCTTCTCAGTACTTCGGAAGTATTGAGGCAGTATCTTCAGGGTTCTACTTTAAAGGTAAAGACCCAGATGGATACGATGGAAAGGTTTTTGGTTTAGACAAATACGGATATAACTTAGTGGAAGGAATGGTTTCTGGGCCACTTTGGATGCAGAAAGACTCTACAGGTGCAAAAACAAAACCAAGATTAGGTTTCTTGATTTCTGCAAACTACACAGACGAGGTGGACGGACGTCCATTGGCGAATGGTGGTGCATACCGGGTGAAAAAAGACGTAAGAGATGAGCTTTTAGCGAATCCATTGAGACCGACAGCTTCTGGTATCGGTACATATCACAATGCTGACTTCTTAAGAACAGATGACTTCGAACAAGTTAAATGGAGAATGAATGCACGAAGAAGTACGGTTTCTGCTTCTGGTAAAATTGACGTGAATGCAGGTCCAAGTGTTAACTTGACTTTTGGTGGATCTTTAAACTATAACTATGGTAAAGATTACTCTCGTCAAAACTCCCTACTGAACTTTACCAACTTCGGTGATAGTAAATTCTTAGACTGGAGAGTTTATGGTAGATTCTCACAAAGATTCACAAACACACAAGAAGGGTCAAGCTCTAAAATAAAAAGTGCATTCTACTCTTTAATGGTGGATTACTCTAAATCTTTCTCTGAAAGATATGATGAGAAACACAAATACAACATCTTTAACTATGGACACGTAGGTACGTTTGTAACGACAAGAGAAAACTCTTATGAAATCAACACAACAGACCTAACTCGTGAGCACAATGGTTTTAGAGATGTGGTTGTAGATTTTACACCTTCTGAGACAAACGCTGCTTTGGCTGCGATTACAACTCAATACTATAATATTTTCGAAGGTAATCCAGTTGGAAACTATGAAAACTTATTTCAAATCCAATTAGGTAACGCATTGAGAAACGGAGATAGCCCGCAAAGTGTTTACGGTATTTGGTCGAACATCGGTTCACCGTTCAACTTCTTCGGAAAAACGGAAAACGATCAATTCCGTGCAACCGGTTCTGGATCTGTGAACATTGGCGATCACTCGATCTCTTTAGGGTTTGAGTTTGAACAACGCTTTGACCGTGGTTGGACTTCAGGTACGAACACTTCAGGTAACACAAACGGACCAGTTGGAATTTGGACAGTTGCTCGTCAGTTGGCTAACTTCCACATTCGTGAGTTGGATAAAAACAGTGGAACTGTTGTGAATGATGGTCCTTTAGCTACAATTACTTATGATAGATTGAACTCTGGATATGCATCTTCTAACGGAGGAGTATATGGTGGTCAGAAAAACAACGATGAGCAATCATTCTTTGATTACAACCTGAGATTGAAAACAGGTAGAACAGGAGATAACTCTGATTTCCTGGACATCGATAGTTATGACCCAAGTATGTTTACTTTGGATATGTTCTCTGCAGATGAATTGTTAAACTCAGGAAACACATTTGTTTCATACTGGGGCTTTGACCAAACAGGTAAAAAAGTAAGAGGTAAAACAGATATTAATTCTTACTTCAATGACTTTGATGAGAACAACAACTACAAACGTTTTGTAGGATCTTTCCAACCTATTTATGCTTCTGCATACGTAATGGATAAGTTCTCTTTTAAAGACATCGTTTTTAACGTAGGTTTGAGAATGGACGTTTTTGATGCAAATCAACCAGTTCTAAAAGATCCTTACTTATTGTTTAATGCGAAAAATGCAAGTGAAGCAAGATCATTAGAAGGTACTGCAGGAAATGAGTGGATTGTTGTTCCTGAGTCAATCGGAGACGATTACACAGTATATGTTAACGATGTAACCAATCCAACTTCCATTAACGGTTTCCGTAGCGGTGACAAATGGTTCAACGCACAAGGTATTGAAGTGGATGATGCTAAATTATTACGAGGACCTTCTGGAATTGCTCCTTGGTTAATTGACCCATCACAAAAAATAGTTACGGCTGAGTCATTTGGTCAATACAAACCGCAATTTAACTTCATGCCTCGTATTGCTTTTTCATTCCCGATTTCGGATGAAGCATCTTTCTTTGCGCACTACGATATCTTGACGAAACGACCAACTTCAGGTTTCCGTTTTGATCCTGTGGATTACCAATTTATGCAGTCAAGATCTGCGATTATTAATAATCCAAACTTGAAACCAGAAACAACGATTGATTACGAATTAGGTTTCCAACAAGTATTAAGTAGAACTTCTTCTTTGAAAATCTCTGCTTTCTACCGTGAACAAAGAAATCAAGTTCAATTGATTAATGTGTTTGAAGCTTATCCAAACTCTTATAGAACATACGGTAATCGTGACTTCGGTACTGTAAAAGGTTTGACAGTTTCTTATGACTTAAGAAAAACAGGAAACGTTCGAATGACTGCTAACTATACGTTACAGTTTGCTGAAGGTACAGGTTCAGATGCAACATCTGCACAAGGATTGATTAACGCAGGTTTACCAAACTTGAGAAACATCTTCCCGTACGACTTTGATCAAAGACATGCTTTCCAAGTAGTATTTGATTACCGTTACGGAAGTGGTGCTGCATACAACGGGCCAATGATTGGTGACTTTAAAGTATTGGAAAATACAGGTTTGAATATTGTTTCTAATATCTACTCTGGATCTCCATACTCTTCACAGCAAAACATTACAGATGAAGGTTCAATAAATCCACAATCTTCTGGATTGTCAGGTACATTGAACGGATCTAGAATTCCATGGTCATACCGTATGGATATTCAATTAGATAGAACTTTTGAATTAGAAGTTGGAAAAGCAGATAAAGACAACAAGAAAAAGGTAACTTTCTTGAATGTTTATATCCGTGCAACGAACTTATTAAATCAGTTTAATAAGTTGAATGTATACCGTGCGACAGGAAACTGGAATGATGATGGTTACCTAGCTGCATCTCAATTTCAAACAGCAATTCAGAATCAATTGGATGAACAATCTTACAGAGATTACTACGTGATGAAAATTGAGAATGCATACAACATTAGTATTCCTAGAACAATTCGTTTGGGAATTAAATTTGATTTCTAATTAAAAAAGATAGAGATTATGAAAACAATAACAAAATACGTCGGACTTGTATTGTCGCTCTTGTTAGCGACCAATACATACGCTTATCACGTGATAACGAATAAGTCGAACAAGAACAACGGGAGTGAAAATGATGGAATTGTTGGAAAGGCAAATTGTTCTGCTCCAACAGCGAAGCTAATTTTCGAATTCAACGATGTTCGCGCACAATTAAACACCAATGGGGTTTTATTTTACGACCGTGCAAACAATACGGCTGGATATGAAGTTCCTAAATCTGAAGCTGGATTGAAGTACAAAGCGATTTTTGCTGCTTCGCTTTGGATGGGAGGTGTTGATATCAACAATCAGCTGAAGTTAGCAGGAACTACTTTTACAGGAAATGATTTCTGGACTGGTCCTTTGTCTGTTTCTCCAAATGGGGATTATGACCCAAGTTTACCGGTAGGTGATGACGCCATCAGAGATCACGGAGCAGCTACAATTGATCCAGGTACCTGTCAAGCTTATGACAAATACTTTACGATTCGTAAAGCAGAGGTGATTGCTTTTATTAACTGGTTTGAGTACACTCAAAATCCAGTTGGTGATGTAGTAGAAATGCCGAATGCTGAAATCATGAACCGAATCTACAACTGGCCAGCTCACGGAGATATTTCTTTAGGACAAGATTTTTACTTAGCTCCTTTCTACGATCGTGCTCCGGCGCCAGGTCAACAAGGTGATGGTATCTATAACCCAGAACAAGGAGATTATCCTTGGTATGATGATATCGTAGGTAGAGATGATATTGTTTGTGGTAGCGACCGTCGTATTTCATTGTTTGGTGATGAAACACACTGGTGGGTATTTAACGATAAAGGAAACATTCACTCTGGTTCCTTTGGTGACCCGATTGGAATGGAAATTCGCGCACAAGCTTTCTCATTTACTACGAATGATGAAATCAATAAAATGACTTTCTATAACTACGAAATGATTAATCGTGGTACACAAACACTTTACAATACGTACTTTGCACAGTACGTGGATCCAGACCTTGGAAATCCAGATGATGACTACGTAGGTTGCGATGTATCGAGAGGTCTAGGTTATGCTTATAACGGGGATAACTTTGATGAACCTAAAAATGGTAACGCAGGTTACGGATCAAATCCTCCAGCTATTGGTGTTGACTTCTTTGAAGGACCATACCAAGATGCAGATGGAAGAGACAACTACGGTCCATACAACGATACGATCAATGGTGTTATTACACCAGCTACAATGAGTGTTGCTGCAGCTTTAGCTGACTCAGGAATTGTTTATAAAGGTGTTGGAATCGGATACAACGACGGAATTGTCGATAACGAACGTTTCGGAATGAGAAGATTTAGTTACTATATCAATGGTGCTAATGCTGCGAAAGCGGATCCATCTACAGCTGCTCAGTTTTATAACTACATGTCTGGTAAATGGAGATTTGGTGATGACATGGTATTCGGTGGTACTGGATACTCAACTGATCCAGGAGCTATCCCGTCATTGCATGCTGACTACATGTTCCCAGGTGATTCAGATCCATTGTTCTGGAGTACAGGTGGACAACCAACTTCGTTTGATTGGGCTGAGAATAATACAGGAGCTGCTGATAATCAGCCAGGAGATAGACGTTTTGTTCAGTCTGCTGGTCCGTTTACCCTTAAACCAGGTGCGATTAACAACATTACTGTAGGTATTGTATTTGCTAAAGGTGGTGAGGGTGACTTATTATCTTCTGTAAGAGCATTGAGAAATGCAGATACCAAAGCACAAGCTTTATTTGATAACTGTTTTGAGATCTTAGATCCACCGAACGCTCCAGTATTGAAGATTCAAGAATTGAAAAATCAGTTGGTATTAATGATTAGTAATCCAGTTCAATCTAACAATAGAAATGAATTGTACGAACAAGAAGATAAAATTAATATTGTTGATCCTGTTGGAGGTGGGGTATACGATAAATTCTATCGTTTTGAAGGATATCAAATATACCAAATGAAAGATGCGACCATGTCTGCTTCTGATATTGATGATGTTGATAAGGCGCGTTTAGTTGCTCAGTGTGATATTAAAAATGATATTTCAGATTTAATGAACTATGATTTAGACGAAGAATTAGGTATTTCTGTTGGAAAATTGAAAGTGAAGGGCTCTAATAAAGGAATCAAACACACATTCAAAGTAACAGAGGATTTATTTGCCTCTGGAAACAGATCTTTGGTAAACCATAAAAAGTATTATTACATCGCAGTGGCTTACGCTCAAAATAATTACAAGACGTATAACCCTTCTGATCCAACTGCATTAGATGGTCAAAAGAAACCATACATCGCTTCTCGTATTAACGCGGATGGTACTGCAATTAGAGCTTTGGAAGCAATTCCTCACAATCCTTCACCAGAAGCTGGTGGTACAGTTCAAGCAATTGGTTACGGTTCTACGCCACGTATCACCCGTTTGGATGGTATTGGAAACGGCGACAGATGGATGGAATTGACAAAATCAAGTTTATCTACGATTATCAACAATGGTAAAATGGAGAATCCTACTTACGAGTATGGACAAGGTCCGTTAAACGTGAAAGTTGTTGACCCGTTAAACTTAGTAGGTGGTTACTTTGAATGTAAATTCAGAGACTATTCTTACCCTGCAAATAGCAAAGAATATATCAATTACTTAGCTTCAGATACTGCTTCATGGACTATTTACCGATACGATCAAGAAGGTGGAAACTTGTTAGATTCAGTTCGTTCTGAACGGACGATTAAATTCCAAAATGAGCAAATTATTCCTCAGTGGGGTATCTCAGTGGAAATCTTCCAAAAATTGTATCATTTGTCAAATGATCCGGAAGACAAACCAGGAATCGCATCGATTGAATCACAAAGATATACTTCACCGATTGGATCTTCACTTGCTTTTGCTGATTCATCCAAACGTTGGTTGACTTTCGTAAAAGATGATTCTCAGTACTTCCCAACAAACTGGATTTTATCTGGTACGTATAAAGCGGAAGGTATTGATACCATTTCAACGGACCCAATCTACAGATCTCCATATTTATATAATGCGGAATTTAATAAAGATGTGAACGACAACTACACCAACTTAGTAGAAGGTGGAATTGCTCCTCACGGATTAGTAGGATACAAAGCTGAGTTCAGTCCATTGGCTTACCCAATTGGTGTGGGCGGATTTAATGCAGGTGATGTTACTTCTATTCGTTCTAATCACGGTGTCTCTAAGGAGTCAAGTATCGACATTGTAATTACTGCTGATAAATCTTTATGGACACGTTGTGCGGTGATTGAACTTGGAAGAGAACCATTGTTAAATGTTGGTGGTGCAAAACCGGGTACTTTGAGAAAAAGTCCAAGTCTTGATAAGAACGGAAATGAAATTGCTGGTAGTACAGGAATGAGTTGGTTCCCAGGATATGCAATTGATCTTGAAACTGGTGTTCGTCTACAAATGGCATTTGGAGAAAACTCTTTCTTAGGAAGTGATAATGGTTCTGATATGATCTGGAATCCGACTTCACGTTTACTTGATAACTCAGGTCGTCCAATCATGGGTGGTCAAC
>SMEQ01000289.1_pt1 | contig 25854 bp, 22 predicted proteins | sample 2456281 | NCBI WGS metagenome assembly SMEQ01 (sample SAMN10132596, study PRJNA489261) | soil metagenome | isolation source: day1 antibiotic-loamy sand soil ammended with raw manure from dairy cow... | place: USA | collected 2015-04-01
CAGGGTAAGTATGCTGAGTAATAAAAATCTAGAAATCATGGTATTTACGTCTTGAGTAGCCTTGGATGTCTTCATCCATTAATTTATCTATGCTCTTACTAATATTACCAAAGCCTTTTAGCTGAATACTGAACATAACACCGTAATCTTTTTTGGTGGTGTATTCCTGCAATTGGGTTAGCTTTAGATCTTGTCGATCTTGGGCTGTATACCTTTGGATGTCTGAAGTTTCGCGATAGGAAAGTTGAAAGCGCCAGCAGCAGGTTTGATATTCAAAACCCGCTAAAGATTCTAACATGGAACTGAGTGGTCTTGCTTCAGCTGCAGTGCCTAAAATTGGATCGGCTTTTTCATAGTCACGTAAGTCCACTAACGCGCGTGCATAAAATGCCCAGCGATCAGAGAGCGACCAAAAAAATCCAGCGTCTGCTTGGTCTGTATCTATCTTTACTTCTTCTTTTATATCGTTATAGGTGCTAACGGTATTGCGTGCCAAGTTAAACATTTGGTTGCGTTGGTTTTCATAACGAATTCCAAAACGCTGTTGGCGAGCATAGTGTTGGTATTCATCCCACTCAACCGTGGCAATGGTTGACCAGCGTTCGCTTGGGTTCCATTCAGCTTCGACAATCAAACCAGAACGATCGTAAGTGTCTTTAACTGGAGGCTCAAACTGCGCGGATCTGTCTCTCAGAGTTCCAGCTAGTTGTACTATGCGGTCATCTCTATAAAAGATTTGACCAACACTCGCGCGGAATTGTTCCAAACCGTCTTCGCGAATAAAGCGACTGGTCAGGCCAACGCTCACTTGATCAAGGTCGGCCAGGCGATCTCCGCCACTGAAGCGGTCGCCCATAAATAGGCTGGAGTGGGAAACGGTTAGCTCGCCACTGTCAAAATTAGGAATTTCATTCTGGTGTTCTACCAGCGGGCTGTTTACCCAAAATACTCTGGGCTCTAAAGTCTGGGTGTAGTCGCTATCAAACCATTCAAACTCACGGTCAAAATAAAGACCAGCATCAAGGCTGTAACGTGGGCTGCTGATAGTAACACTGGTTTCAGGTGCGGTTGGGCTGGCCAGCAGGGCGTCGTCGGCATCGCGCAAGGTATAGCTGCGCACGCGATATTCTACTTGAGGCTTTAAGAAACCAAATGGCCATTCTAGCGGGTAGGCAATGCTGGAATCAGATAACAAACGATCGCCGTTAAGCGCTGTAAAACCTGTCAACTGTTTAAGCTCTTCTTCAACCCAAGCTTCATCATTACGACTAAAGCGAGTGGCTTGCAGTTGTTGCTGAAACTGCAGTTGGTTATATACCTGCGGCAGATAGCTCAAGTTAAACTGCGGTAAGCGCCCATAAGGACGTGCATCTAAGGTGATGGATGAATCTACGGTTTGGAAAGTTTCTGCGGTAACGTCAAAGTGCCAGTCGCTCATGTTCCATAAGATTTCACCACGGCGAGGTAAGTGGGTAGCTCGGTCGGTAGAGTCGGTTGGGCTTAAATCGTTAAGGTATTCGTCGTCACTGACTTGGTTGTATTCCCAGCGATGCTGCCAACCATAAGCTAATGTACCTTGTTGGTTGTAGTTAATGAGCCAACGTTTTTCGTCTGTGGTTTCATCATTACTTAAAATATGATAATTCAATTCGCCGTCACCAAACCAACGAGTTTTATGACGAAACTGGTTTTCAAAGGCGATGCCATGGTCGCGCACGTAATGTGGGGTAATGGTGGCGTCGTAATTAGGGGCGATATTCCAATAAAAAGGAACTTGAATATCTTTGGCCTGCAGCTTGCCAGTAAAGGAAACACTCGGGTCTAAAAAGCCCGTCATGCGCTGATCGCCAATAGGAAAGTAGTAGTAGGGAAAATAGAACACTGGTATTTCAGCTACTCGTAAGCGCGTATGCCAAGCGCTGCCCATTTGTTTGTTCTGGTCTAAATATAATTTGCTGGTAGCTAAGTCCCAGTCATTATTACCCGGCTCACAAAAAGTCAGCGTCGCTCTTTCTAAGCTAAGATAACCGCCCTCTGAAGACTGAATAAAATCTGCGGTGCCACGCATATGGTTGGCAGGTAGAGAATATTTAGCACGGCGAAATTCAGCTAGGCCTTGAGATTCATCAACCCAAGCGCTTTCACCATTTAAGACTAATAATGGACTGGTTAATGATACTTTGCCGCTTAACTCGCCTTGGCTAGTATTTTGATTCCATTTAGCATAGTCACTGCGCAGTATCTGGTCGTGCTGCTGCATGACCACTGAGCCTGTAAAAACGGCTTCACCATTAGAGCTTATTTGCGTTTGATCCGCTTCTGTTTCGATGCGGTCATCATTGAAGCCATCTATCTGCGGGATACGATAAGCGCCACGGCAAAATTGCATTAGCTGGTCTTGCTCTGCAGGGCTGAGCTCTGCTCTTGGGTACCAACTTAAAGAAGCGGCATTGTCTACTTCTGCGGCATTAGCTGGATTCGCCAATAAAAAGCCCGTTAGCGTAAAGCATAAGCCAAAAAGCATAAGACGCTGATTTACAGAAGAATTGTTGATCATATAAGGGTATAGCGCCTTTCAATATTCGGTGTAATATCTAACATAAGAACTATGAATAGATAATGATGACATAGTTGCATGATATAAAAAAACGCTAATTCTAAAGCGACTTACCCCAAGAGGCTAGTATGGATGATAGACGAGTTGCGCTTGAGCAATGGGCAATAGCAGAAATTCATCAAATAGAAGAACAAAGTATAACTGGCAAAATGACTGTTGTATCGGGTGACGCCAGTTTTCGTCGTTATTTTCGTTTATGTTATTTAGGGAAAAGCTGGATTGCGGTGGACGCGCCTGCAGACAAAGAAGATAACCCCAAGTTTGTGAAAATAGCTCAAGCTTGGTATCAGCAAGGTATCGCCGTACCGAGAGTGATTGCTTATGATTTTTTACAAGGGTTTATGCTACTGGAAGATTTTGGCAGCACTTTACTGTGGGAGCCTTTGCATGCAGAAGATGCTAGCTCGCAAGATATTGAGGGACTATATAAGCAATCAATAGACCTTTTGCTGGAAATACAACCATTAACCAGCAGCAGCTTACCGCCCTATGATCATGAATTATTAATACGCGAGATGCAGCTGTTTACCGATTGGCTGTGTGAGAAACTATTAAAAATAAAATTAAGTGCGGCCAAAAAGAAAATGTTTGCTGAAGCTTTTGAATTGTTAGCACAACAAGCGCTCAGGCAGCCGCAAGTAACAGTTCACCGCGATTATCACTCACGTAATTTAATGGTGCGTGCAGACAACAGCTTAGGTGTAATCGACTTTCAAGACGCCGTTGCAGGCGCAGCAACTTATGACTTAGTGTCATTGTTAAGAGACTGCTATGTGCGTTGGCCAGAGCAAAAAGTACAAGAGCTGATGGCGTATTACTGGGAAAAAGCCCGTCCATTAGGTTTGTATTTAGATGAGTGGCAAGACTTCCAAAAAGACTTTGATTGGATGGGGATTCAGCGTCACTTAAAAGCCGCCGGTATTTTTGCGCGCTTATTCCTGCGTGATGGCAAAGACGGTTTCTTAAAAGACATTCCTAATACCTGCCAATATATAGTTGAAGTCAGTGCTAAATACGAAGAGCTTACCGAGCTGAACCTATGGCTAACCAAGCACTTGGTGCCAAAACTGTCTGAGCTGCTGGAAGTAAGCACTAAAGATATGGCCGAAAAATCTGAATGAAGGCCATGATTTTAGCTGCTGGACGGGGTAAGCGTATGACGCCCCTAACAGACAACTGCCCAAAACCTTTGCTGCCCTTAGCGGGCAAGTCATTGATTGTGCATCATATTGAAAAATTGGTGGCAGCAGGCATTAGCGAAATAGTCATTAATCACGCTTGGCTTGGGCATAAAATAGAAACCGCCTTGGGTAATGGCCAACAGTTTGGTGCAAGTATTCTGTATTCAGCTGAGCCAGAAGGCGGCTTAGAAACCGGTGGCGGTGTGTTTCAAGCCTTACCTTTGTTAGGTGATGAGCCCTTTCTGTTAGTGAATGGTGATGTCTGGACCGACTGGGATTATCACCAAGCGCTTACGCAGCCTTTAGGTAGCAATCTTGCTTGGTTATGGCTGGTGGCTAATCCTGAGCATAATATTCAGGGTGACTTTTCTTTAGAGCAACAGCAAGTGGCGGCAGACGAAAGTACAGACTCAAAGCGTTATACCTTTAGCGGTATTAGCCTAATACACCCTAAACTGTTTGCTGACTGTCAGGCAGGTTTTTTTCGATTAGCTCCCTTGTTACGTCAAGCGATGACAACAGCACAAGTCGGTGGCGCACTGTTAGATGCACGCTGGGTCGATGTCGGCACACCAGAGCGCTTGCAACAACTTGAATTTCAATTAAATAGCGAAAAATAATTATGTGGCTTGGTAAAATCATTGGTGCGGCAACGGGGTTTTTTCGCGGGGGCTTATTTGGCTCGTTTGTAGGCTTAGTAGCCGGACACCTTGTTGACGAGTTCGTTAATAAAAAAGTTACTGGCAAAGGACTCGGCTCGGCCCAAGCAAAGGAGTTATTTTTTCGCGCGACCTTCCGTTTTATGGGACGCTTAGCCAAGGCCGATGGTCGTGTCAGCGAGCACGAAATCAGTGTTGCCGAACAAGTCATGACGCAAATGGGTTTGCAAGGCGAGCAGCGTAATCAAGCCATTAGATTCTTTACCGAAGGTAAAAAACCGGGTGGGGACTTAGATACAGACTTACGCCTGTTACGCAAAGTCTTTACCCAAAATCCAGACTTAAGCCAAGCCTTTTTTGAAATACAACTGAGCGTTGCCTACGCAGACGGCAAGCTTTCAGCCCAAGAAAGTAAACTCTTCGATGAAACCTGCCAGATACTAGGCGTTAATAAATTACAGTTTAAAATACTGCAAAGGCGTGTGTGGGCAGCCATGCAAAGCCAGCGCGGACAAGGGCAAAGACAGAGCACCTACACCGAACTCAGCAATGCTTATGCAGTACTTGGCGTAAACGAAGACATTGGCGATGCTGAGCTTAAAAAAGCCTACCGGCGCTTAATGAGTCAGCATCATCCAGACAAGCTCATCTCTAAAGGCTTGCCAGAAGAAATGATGATCTTAGCCAAAGAAAAAACCCAGCAAATACAAAATGCTTATGATCTGGTGGCTAAGTCGCGTAAGTAGGCTGTAATGCTTCGTTTACGATGGTGCTTGTACTGTCATTATGATTTGGCGGTTTTCGTACGGACGCTTTGTAAGCGCCCGTGGCGTTGAAAACGCCCAAATAAAAGCCTCAGCTTGCAGCCATTAATGTCGTTAGGTACGAAGTCGGCTTAAAAAAGCTCACCACGCAGATGCCTAGGCCTTAACCCAACAATTAATAGCACCGCAAAATAAACTGCTATGCCAGCACCAACTATTAGACTTAACCAAAGCACACGGTCCATGCTGTTCCAAACCAGCCACTGGGCAGTTGGGCCTATTAAAGCGGCTATGATTGCTACTAAAGCAATGTTAGCCGCCAGTACTTTGGCTAAGAAAGAAGGCCAGCCATTTTGATGCTTGTACACGCCTTGTTTACGCAAAACATAATAAAGCATAAAGGCGTTGTAGAAGGCCGACAGCGCAGTCGCTAAAGCTAAGCCCGTGTGTTGTAGCGGAAATACTAGAATCAAATTTAGCAGCATATTCACCGCCATTGCTTGAATGCCAATACGCACCGGCGTTTTAGTATCTTGGCGGGCATAAAAACCCGGAGCTAGCACTTTGATCATCATAAAAGCCAATAAGCCCGAGGCATACGCCTGCAAACTCAAAGACATCTTACCAATGTCGTACTCAGTGATTTCACCATGATAAAAAATAGTCGACATCAAAGGTGTGGCTAGCATAATAAGAGCAATAGACGCAGGCAGGGCAATAATGAGGATCATCCGCACCGCCCAATCAAGCGTGTGCGAAAAGTGCGCCTGTTTTTGATCAGCATGATTGCGCGCCAGCGCCGGTAAAATAACCACGCCAATGGCGATAGCAAAGATACCTAAAGGCAGGTTGTTTAAGCGGTCGGAATAATACAACCAACTGACTGAGCCGCTTTCCAAAAACGAAGCCAGTAAGGTGTCTAACAATAGGTTGATTTGGCTGACCGATACACCAAATAAAGCCGGTATCATCAAAGTGCCAATGCGTCTTACCCCTTCGTCCTTAACTTCAAACTGAGGTTTAACTAACAACTGCTTTTGTGCGACAAAAGGCAGCAAAAATACCAGCTGTATAACGCCCGCCAGAAATACACCCCAAGCCAGAGCAAACAAAGGCTCGACAAACCACTCGGTCATAACCAGCGCCGAGAAAATCAAGCAAATATTTAGAAAAATAGGAGTAATAGCTGGTGCGGCAAAAGAGCCGTAAGAATTCAAAACACCTGAATAAAAAGCCGCTAACGAAATAAACAGTAAATAAGGGAAGGTAATGCGTAACAAGTCACCAGTGAGTGCAAACTTAGCTGGGTCTTCACTAAAGCCTGGTGAGAACACCCAAGGTAAGTAATTCGCTAATAATAGCGCCAGTAAGGTCACCGCAAACAGAATGGCACCAAGCGCCCCTGAAACACGGGCAATCAGCAACTTTACTTCTTCTAGCGGGCGCGTGCGGCGGTATTCACTAAGCACTGGCACAAAGGCAACCGAAAACGCCCCTTCAGCAAACAGGCGACGAAAGAAGTTAGGGATTTTAAAAGCAACAAAGAAGGCGTCGGCACGCGCGCCAAAGTATTGGGCAATAACAACGTCACGTATCAAGCCAGAGATACGGCTGAGTAAAGTCATTACACTGACGACGGACGACGAGCGTAATAACCCAGGACTCTTTTTAGGTTGATCTGGGCTGACTGCAGGTTTGGCTGACATAGGGTTTACACGCTGATATTAGAGGCTGGCATCATACTGCAAACTGCAGCAGGCATAAACACTCTCGACCCAAGGCCAGTGCTTAGCTATAATCGTGCATTTTCCATACAAGGCAAAGGCTGATTTTAATGCACCTATGGCGTGGATTGTATAATGTACCAAAGCAATTTACGGGTTGCGTTGCCACTATTGGAAATTTCGATGGTATGCATTTAGGGCATCAAGCCCTGCTGCGCGCGCTAAGCGTGCAGGCGCAGGCGCTTAGCCTACCCAGTTTGGTTATTATTTTCGAACCCCAACCTAAAGAGTTTTTTGCACCCGATAAAGCCCTCGCACGAGTCGCCAATTTCCGAGAGAAGATACAGGCATTCGCAAACTGTGGCGTTGACCATGTATTGTGCTTGCCCTTTAACCAAAGCTTCCGTTCGTTATGTGCCAATAACTTTATTGAAAAAGTACTGGTAGACGCCATCAAAGTGAAGCACCTAATTATTGGTGACGACTTCCGCTTTGGCCATGATCGCAGCGGTGATTTCGCCTTATTACAGCAAGCCGGTTTAAAGCACGACTTTAAAGTGCAAGACACTAACACAGTGGCAGATCATGGTGAGCGCATTAGCAGCACCCGCGTGCGTGAGGCTTTAGCCAGTGGCGACTTAACTGAAGCCGCTCGATTATTAGGCCGGCCCTATTGCATGAGTGGTCGGGTTGCTTATGGTCGACAGCTCGGGCGCACTATCAACACACCCACCGCTAATATTATGGTGAAGCGCTTACGCTTACCCTTGAGTGGGGTGTTTGCAGTAAAAGTGAAAGACGAACACAATGATGAACAATATACTGGAGTTGCCAGTGTAGGCATCAAGCCGACAATCACAGATACACCAGAGCCATCATTAGAAGTGCATCTGTTTGACGTTAACAAAAACCTTTACCATCGACACTTAACCGTCGAGTTTTTACAGAAAATACGTGAAGAACAAAAGTTTAACGGATTAGAAGAATTAAAAGCGGCCATAGATGCCGACAAACAAACAGCACGGCAGATATTAAGCCAGCTGTAGGTCGGTTTCAAAACGATATCGCAGACATATGTAAGTCGGTCTTTGCCGACATGAAAAGTATAGATTTATGTAGGTCGGTCTTTAGGCCGACACAAACAAAGAATTTAAAACATACTCGAGCATCAGCTCAACTTAAAAACCAAGTGAATAATTATGACTGATAAAGTAGAAAGCCAATACAAAGCCACACTCAACCTGCCTGAAACAGATTTCCCTATGCGTGGCAACTTAGCTAATCGTGAACCGGAAATGCTAGCGCGCTGGGAAGAAATTGGCCTCTACCAAAAAATTCGTCAAGCCCGTGCTGGTCGTGACCAATTTATTCTGCACGATGGCCCACCCTACGCCAACGGCAGCATTCATATCGGTCATGCGGTTAACAAGATTTTAAAAGACATCATCGTTAAGTCGCAAACACTGAGCGGTAAAGATGCCCCTTACGTGCCCGGCTGGGACTGTCACGGTTTACCTATCGAACTTAAAGTCGAAGAAAAAGTAGGCAAAGTCGGCGAAAAAGTAAGCGCAGCAGAATTCCGTAAACTTTGTCGTGAGTACGCCGCCGAGCAGGTAGATGGTCAGCGCCAAGACTTTAAACGTTTAATGGTGTTGGGCGATTGGGAAAACCCCTACCTCACCATGGATTTCAAGTTTGAAGCCGACATTATTCGTACTTTAGGCAAAATCACCGAAAACGGTCACTTACACAAAGGCTTTAAGCCAGTGAACTGGTGTTCAGATTGTGGTTCTGCATTGGCAGAAGCAGAGGTTGAATATCACGACAAAAAATCAGTCGCTATGGATGTGAAATTTGCCTTTGCTGATAACACCGAACTACTAAGAATATTCAACGTCAACGGTGATTACAGCAACACGCCAGCGTCTATCGTCATCTGGACAACGACACCTTGGACTATTCCTGCCAACGAAGCCGTTTCTGTTCATCCAACACTTGAGTACTCGTTGGTATTGTTAAAAGAGCAAAACGAAATACTATTGCTGGCTACCGACTTAGTTGCAGATGCCATGGCGCGTTATGGTATTGCTAACGAAAGCTTTGAAATATTAGGTAACGCCAAAGGTGCTGACTTTGGTCAGATGAAAGGGCAGCCAGCTGCTTTCAGTGTGCAACATCCGTTCATGCCAAGTGATGATGGCCAAATTAAACTAGTTCCCGTAATCACCGGTGAACACGTCACTGCCGATTCTGGTACAGGTTCAGTTCATACCGCACCTATGCACGGTGCCGACGACTTTGTTGTGTGCAAAGTTTACGGTATAGAAGCCCAGCAAATGCTGGTGGGCAACGATGGCCATTTTATTAGCACGCCAGAGCTAGAAGCATTAGAACTAAGCGGTTTAAGCACCGCCGACAAAGGCAACTTCCGCGTATTGGGCATTTTGGGTGAAAAAGGCGCATTACTGAAAAAAGCCAACATCACTCATAGTTACCCGCATTGCTGGCGTCATAAAACACCCATTATCTTCCGTGCAACGCCACAGTGGTTTATTAGCATGAAGCAGGCAGGCTTGTTAGAAAAAGCCATGCATGAAATTCAGAATAACGTCGAATGGCGTCCAAGCTGGGGCCAAGTGCGAATCGAAAGCATGGTCACAGAGCGCCCAGACTGGTGTATCTCGCGTCAACGTACTTGGGGCGTGCCTATTGCCTTCTTTATTCATAAAGATACACAAGAACTGCACCCTAAATCGGCCGAATTAATTGAACAGATTGCCTTAAGAGTAGAAGAGCAGGGCGTAGAAGCTTGGTTCTCACTCGATGCTAAAGAGCTGATTGGTGACGATGCTGAAAACTACATTAAAGTAACCGATACTTTAGACGTATGGTTCGACTCAGGCGTCACTCATACCGCGGTGTTACGTAAACGTGCCGACTTAAAGTTTCCGGCCGAACTGTACCTTGAAGGTTCAGACCAACACCGTGGCTGGTTCCAAAGCTCGTTGCTAACCAGTGTTTCAGCTTACGGCGAAGCACCTTACAAAGCCGTGCTAACCCATGGTTTTACCGTAGACGGTGATGGCCGTAAGATGTCTAAGTCTTTAGGCAACGTTATTGCCCCACAAGAAGTTATTAATGAACTGGGTGGTGATATTTTACGCTGGTGGGTAGCCGATACCGACTACAGCGGTGAAATGACGGTTTCAAAAGAAATTCTACGTCGTAACGCCGACTCTAACTTAACTGGTTTTGATCCTAAAACGGATTTAGTCAAAGGCGAAGACTTACTGCCGCTCGACGCTTGGATTGTTAATCATACCGCCCAGCTACAGAAAAAAATTATTGCTTACTACCATGAGTATGATTTTAAAGGCTTAACCAAAGCCGTGATGAACTTCTGTGTAAGCGAATTAGGCGGCTTCTATTTAGACGTTATTAAAGACCGTCAGTACACTTGCAAGGCCGACTCTTTGCCACGTCGTAGCGCCCAAACCGCACTTTTCCATGTGAGTGAAGCCATCAGTCGTTGGATTGCACCGGTACTGTCATTTACCGCTGAAGAAATTTGGACTTTACTACCCGGTGAGCGTGACCAGTCGGTGATGCTGGCTGAGTGGTATAACGACTTTCCTGATACCGGCAAAAACATATTTGATGGCAGCTTCTGGAGTAATATTCTTGAGGTTAAAGCAGCCGTCAATGGTGCCTTAGAAAAAGCCCGTAACGATAAGCTAATTGGCGCAGGCTTAAGTGCAGAAGTAGTTCTATACGCTAAGCCTGAGCTAAAAGTTCAGCTAGAGAAATTAGCCGACGAGCTTCACTTCGTCCTCATTACCTCAGCAGCCAGTGTTGCTGATTATGATGAAACTGCAGGGGTAGAAACAGAAATGACGAGCTTGCGCGTACAAGTAATTCATTCGGATTATGAAAAGTGCGAACGCTGCTGGCATCAAAACGATTCAGTAGGTAAGAGTGCCACGCACTCAACCCTATGCAGTCGTTGTATTGATAACGTTGAAGGAGACGGCGAAACGCGCCGCTTTGCCTAGTGAGAAAATCAAACAACATAATAGTAACCAGCAACCAGCGCAGCGCTTTAATCTGGTTGTGGCTAAGTGTGCTGGTCATAGTCTTAGACTTGGCCACCAAACAGCTAGCTGAGGCATTTTTGCTGTACGCAAAGCCCCTACATATTCTGCCGTTTCTCGATTTTACATTGCTGTACAATAGAGGCGCAGCATTTAGCTTTTTGGCCGATCATAGCGGTTGGCAGCGTTGGTTTTTTGCGATTATTTCGATAGGTGTCAGTATCGCACTGGTCGTTTGGCTAAAAAAACTACCACGCAAATCGGCATGGTTAGCCTGTGCGCTAAGCCTTGTATTAGGTGGTGCCATAGGCAATTTATATGACCGCTTAGTATATGGGCATGTGATCGACTTTATATCGGTGCACTGGCAAGCCAACTACTTTCCAGCATTTAATATTGCCGACAGCGCTATTTCTATTGGTGCTGTTATGTTGATAATCGATGCGTTATTTGAAAGCCGCAAAGCTAAACCAACACTTTAATTATTGAATTTACGGGTGAGCCTATGACTCGCCCTCAAAACGATAGAGGCCGTAATGACAGAACAGATCATAAGCAAGGGTTCTAAAATCAAATTAAACTTCGCCTTAAAGCTCGAAGATGGCCAAGTGATCGATTCCACATTTGATAAAAAGCCTGCTGAGTGTGTTGTTGGTGATGACAATATTCCGGAAGGCTTTACTGAGTACTTAATAGGCTTGAAAGCCGGTGATCATAAAGAATTTACTGTGCCGCCAGAAAAAGGCTTTAATGATCATCAAGAGCAAAACCGCCACGTTATGCCGCGCTCTACTTTTCCGTTGGATATGCCTTTGTCTACCGGGCTAGTGGTTACTTTTGAAGATGCTAAAAAACAAGAAGTGCCTGGTGTGGTAAAAGAAATTGAAGGCGATTGGGTCACCATCGACTTTAACCATCCTTTGTCTGGCCAAACACTGCTGTTTGAAGTTGAAATAATTGAGGTTAGCGATGCAAATTAAACTGGCAAATCCGCGTGGGTTCTGTGCAGGGGTAGATCGGGCGATCGAGATTGTTAATCGTGCCTTAGATTTATTCGAGCATCCTATTTATGTGCGTCATGAAGTCGTACACAACAAATTTGTGGTCAATGACTTGCGTGATCGTGGTGCGGTATTCGTCGATGAATTACACGAAGTACCAGATAACAGCATAGTTATTTTCTCTGCTCATGGCGTCTCTCAAGCAGTGCGCGAAGAAGCTGCTAAACGTGATTTGCGTGTATTCGATGCCACTTGTCCGCTGGTTACAAAAGTACATTTAGAAGTTAGCCGTTACGGCGCTGATGGTAGTGAATGTATTTTAATTGGTCATAAAGGCCACCCAGAAGTAGAAGGCACCATGGGTCAGTACGATGACTCTAAAGGTGGCAAAATTTATCTGGTTGAAGACGAGCAAGACGTTGCTAACTTAGAAGTAGTTAACCCAGATAAGCTTTTCTATGTGACTCAAACCACCTTGTCTGTTGACGATGCTGCAGCCGTTATTGATGCGTTGCGCCAAAAATTCGTTAACATCAAAGGTCCGCGCAAAGACGATATTTGCTACGCCACTCAGAACCGTCAAGACGCAGTGAAAAACTTGGCCGGAGACTGCGACTTACTATTAGTAGTGGGTTCACCGAACAGCTCTAACTCTAACCGCTTACGCGAATTAGGCGAGCGCATGGGCGCTAGAGCGTTCCTAATTGACTCGGCAGATGAAATCCAAGCCGAATGGCTAGAAGACGTTAAAAAAATAGGCGTCACGGCGGGTGCATCAGCACCAGAAATATTAGTACAAGAAGTATTAGATAAGCTGGTGGCTATGGGCGGTGATCAACCCACTGAGTTGTCAGGTATTCCTGAGAATATAGTCTTTACCCTGCCGAAAGAATTAAAACTGATAGAGGTATAATTCAAACTTCAGGGCGATAATTAGGCAGTATGATTTTTGTAGGTTGGTCTTTAGGCCGGCAAAGCTATGCATCTATCTGGGCGTTTTAAACGCCATGTCGGACTGAAGCCTCGACCTACACTTGTGTAACATTATCCTGTAGACCGGTCTTTAGGCCGACAAAAACCCCTTCAAAGCCTACCAGCCGTGGGTCACACCACCGGCAATACGTTCTTTCTTACCTTGGGTGTTAGCGATTAAGTTACCGTCTTTTACTTGCCCGCCCCGTGCCGTTGCCGTTAATTCAATACATTGGTTTAATCCGCCGCCGCAAGAGCTTGCCTTAATACTGTAACGTCCTTCCGGTGTAATATACGGGTCAGACAAACCTAGTTTGGTTAAATCTACTGTATAGCTTATATGGTCAGCATAATAACGCTCTTGCGCATCTAAAAGCATTTGAATTGAGCTCATACCATCAGTACGGTCTGCCCGCATTGTATATTGCTTATATGAGGGTATGGCAATGCTGCTTAAAATTCCAATAATCACCACTACAATCATTAATTCAATTAAGGTAAAACCTTTGTTCTTTGTAATTAAATTCATATAAAAGCCTTTAAAAATTATTCGTTTGGTAAAAATACGGTGGTCGATTGAATATGGCGTGAAACGGAATCATTAAAGGAAATTGGTGCAGCGTCCAATAAAATATAACTACGTTGGTTTTGGTTAGTCGCTTGCTCATTGAAGGAGCGAGTTAGGATTGCAATACGTACAGCACCAATGCTGCTCCAATCAATATTTACACCCAAATCGTTTAAAGAAACAAAACGATTAACATTACTACGATGCTCGTTGTCAGCAGAAGATTTAACGCCATACAGTATCTGCATCCCATCAATGCCATTAGCAATCGACTGTTCGCCACTGACTTTTTTATTATTATGATAAGTAACGCACATCAGCTGGTTGCTGTAACCGCTGCTATCATTGGCGTTTGTGGTTACCCAGTAAACGTCGGTAATGATTTGGCCATCGGCAATGGTGGTAATTTCGGTACCAGAGCAATCTCTTTTAGTTGAGTCGTTACCTAAGGTGTCCTTAATAAAAGTACGCTGCACTGCAAGGCGGTCGCTGACATTACTGTTGTCACTGTCAAAGCTGCAGTCGGCGTTATCTGCAGGGGGTAAAATAACACCGCCGCACCTATCAGCGAAAGGCTGTATTCTTTCTTGCGTTTCATTGTTGGGATAGGGCAAACCTGCTGAACGAGCATTCCCTTGCAGCCAGCTTAAAATAAATCGACCATTTTCTTGCGCTTGCGCTAGGCCTTCAGATTGTAGTGCAGTACGGCTGCTACTTATCAAAATATTTGTAATAAAAAACACAATAATTAAGCTAAGTGTGGCCGCTAGCATTAGCTCGATTAAGGTCATCCCGCTTTGTTTAGTTAGTCTCATGGGTGAGCCTCTGCACTAATAGTCGCTCTTTGCGTGCTGATATTGCTGCTATCAGATGCATATACTGCCTGATTGTTTGAATCCACACCGCTGGTTCTAATGTCCCAAGACAATGTGATCTTGGTGCTGTTATTAGCATCGACCGCTACGGTAAGTTCTGGGTTAGCAATAAAGTTAGCTGCACTACTGAAAATAATATCGTTACTGCCTGCTGTGCTTGCACGAAAGCCGCATAAAACCTCATGTAAATCTGAAGCAGCTTGGTCTGCGGCTGTACAGTTGTTAGTAGCAGCCACCTTGTTAGTGCCATCGTGATAAGAGCTGCAGTTAGTAGGAGCTGTGCCGCAGACCATAGCACCATTCGTGTCGTAGTCTTGAATACCGATTAAGTTTGCGCGCATGCGATTGGTTAGATCCTCTAAAATCCACACCGCCTGTGAGCGGTTGCCAGAGTCTAAAGTAGAGCGACTGGCCTGCAACTGTAAAGAGTTCAAGCCCAATAATCCGATTGAAGTAATCACAATAGTGACCAATACTTCAATCATATTTATTCCGCGTTGTTTCTTTATATTATTTAACATGGGTTGCTAGTCGTCAGTAATTGGCCAATGGGGTTCAACTGTAGCGTGCGCTTCCTGTTGCCAGTACAATCAGCTACATTAATTGTAAAGGTGCCTGCGACTGCATTCTTATTCTGTCCTTTTCTATCAAAGATCAGTGGCGTAGCAGCCGTGAAGCTCGAAGTAACTTCGCCTGCTTTTTTAGCAATAGGTGCATTAATACTTCCCTTTTGACGGATTATGTTAGCGTCTATCTCTATTACCCAGCCGTTGTCCCACGAGTTAGACAACGGCTTCATGGTCACATCCTTACCAATGCTGAGCGCTTGGTTACGAGCATATATAATATCTATTTGCAGCTCGTTCGATAACTTATCAGCATGGCGGTTGATGATTATAGACTGCATAGCCGGTAGTGCTACCGCGGCTAAAATTCCAGCGATGGTTAGCGTAATCATTAGCTCAATCAAGGTGAAGCCTTGCTGAAGTTTTAAGAATTGAATCTTCCGCATTATTGATCAACCTCCAGCCAGTAGGTTTTTTTCAATGGAAACTTCGGTTCGAGAATATCTACAATCTTGGTAGAGATTAATAGTTTAGGCTCTTTGTCGCCATTACCACCAGTGCCATTTTTAGGAATAATAAGCACTGGCCTTGGCGGGATGCCTGGAATATCTAGTTCTTCAACAGTAGATTTAAATAAAAGGGCATTGTCAGTACCAGTATCACTATTACTATCACGATAACCTTGTAGGTTTATACGGTATAAACGAGACTGACCAGTGTCGCTAGTGCAGCTTGATGTCAAAGTGCCATCGCTTGGGCGAAAGCTCGTAAAGTAAATAGTGTTGTTAAGTGTTAAGGCACTGCTTAGTACTTTTTCGCCAGTGGTAGCGTTAATTAGTTTTATATAAAAGCCATTATTGCTTTTTAAAGTTGGGGTTATATTTAAGTCACGAATAGTAAATTGGTATCCCTCTAAATCTGTCTTTTCAACAGCAGTATAGGATGGTGCACCGCTCGCATCTTTTGCCGGACCATTCGTATTGTAATCAAACACCACATAGAAGTTGTCTTCAGCGCTATTGTCTAATGGATGAGCACGATAGCCAGAACCAATGCTTAACATGTAGCGAGGCTTGTCGTTGATGACTCTCGTTGAGCTACCGCTACCTTCGATATAACTAAATGCCTTACTATAAACAACATCAAGAGTTTCATACAAGCGCACGTGCTCGCCTTGGCTATTGTTCTTACCTAAATCGGCAATCAAGCCGCCAGTAGCATAAGCATTAGCGGTTGTCGCACTACTATCAAAGTCTATACGGAAAATACGACCACCTAAATCCGCTACATAAAGCAAGTTGACGAAACCATCTGAGTTATCGTCAATGGGTACAACATTACCAGTAATGGCACTTTTCATGTCAGCTATATTCAAATTGCCACTAGACTTTGAGGCTTTCCATAGTAAGGCTCCTGTTTTGGCATTAATCATATAAATAGCGTTACCAACAGTGTGGTTGGTGCGGGTGAATTTGGTGTCTTCAGCTACATCATAACCACCGGCGAATATCAGGGCTTTGGTTTTTATACCGTTCCACTTTATGTCGACAGGTAACATTTTTGACCAGGATTGACCTAGTTCTTCAAAGCCTGTAGTCGGGCCAGCTTGATAGTTTTTGCCGTTGATTTGCCACAGCAATTTTGGCTGGTCGCGGTTACTAACGTCTAAAGCGTAGTAGCTGCTGCCCCCACGGCGCATACCAACGTACAGGTATGCTTTCTCGCCGTTGTTGATAATCATGTCTTTGTTAGTATCGTCATGCCAAACGCTGATATGTCCATCTAGACCGTATTTTTTCTTCCCTGCACCTTCATAATATTTGGTAGCAACCGGTAGCAGTTCCTTTGGAATAAAAGCAAAGCGCTCTTTAGGTGCGTTGACGTTGGTATCAAAAGCGTGCAAATAGCCTGAGTTTGTGCCAATAAACAAAGTGCTATCCGGAACTTTTTTTCCGTCAATGGTTAACACACCGTAGTTAAGTAGAACTGGTGTGCTATGCAAAGGGTCTTCCATTGATTTACGTGACTTACTACCGTCGGTTTTTGAGTGGCCACCTAACCATTGCACTAACTTAGTAAATTCGTTGGTATCGTATGGCTCAGTAAAGCCAGAATCTATGTCTGGGTCTATGTCGGATCCACTAAAGTTTGCATCTGAAAGTGCAGTGCCCAGCAGTTGACGTGTTAGATTATTGTTACTAGGTCTAATTCTATTGTTGTTGACCATTAAGTCGTTGCTAACAATATTACTAACGACAACACGATTGTCTTGTAGGCGACTGGCCATCCCACCTTGGCCTATCTTATCTCCGTCTGGTGCTACTGCATTAGGTGTCCAGTAGCTTTGTGCTGTCGCTGAGAAAAATCCAGTGCTAGGGTCAATGGCATTGTTATCGTTCACATCAACAATTTTATCACCTGCCAAGCGAAAACGTTTGACGTTACCAGACCAGCCAACTGCCTCATGCGGCTGGAATACTGAGTAATACATTTGATCGAGTTGCTCTAAACTATTAAAGGCGTTAACAGATACAGAAGGTGCAGCAAAGGTACCCCCAGATTGAGAAATATTGTAAAAAAGAGCTTGAAGGGATTCTTTGAGATCATCGTAGCTTGTGGCGTTTCTAGAAAGACCCCCACCAAAGCCAGCCGCTTCATCGAGCGTTTTTTGGAGATCACCGCCTATGAATCCGCCTACAGCATGAAACTGTACAGTTTGTTTATCGGATAGCACGGAGGAAGCATCGGCATTGTTCATAATATAAGCGATATCACGTAAACAACTTGTAGATGCATATGAAGTGTCATTTTCACTATTAGAGTTATTAGATGTGCAACTGAAACCCAAGCCAGTACCACTAAGATCACTAGTGCTAAAATTTTGACTCATTAAACTTCTTATGTCGCTATCACTAGCACCATCTCGAGTTGAGCCACCATCGGTGAATAATACAATATGGTTTTTTTGACAGGTTTCGGTAATGGGGGATTTATATCTGGCACTAGACCCGCTACCAGTGTAAGTGGCAGAGTGGTTAATCACACTGTTACCATTCTTAGCATGTTTAACCTTGCTGCCAGTGTAGTAAAGGTAAGCTTCGTGCACGGTTTCAACAATAGGTGTCCAAGTTTCGGGTGTAAAGCCTTGAATTTTATTTATAACATTGGCTTTATGGCTAGAGTCATCAATGCTTTTCATGGGTAACTCAAAAAATCCACCGCGGTGTTGTGAGTCGTCATGAATGTTAAACTGCATTAGCGCCAAGTTTACTCCGGATAAGCCACTGATAGTATCAATAGCAGCTTTTTGAGTTAACTCTAAGCGTGTTGCGGGGCCGTATCTGTTGATATAGTTTCCTAACTGGGGAATTGTATAGCTTCCATTATTAGGAATATTGTATGTTGTATAGTCACCAATCAACGAACCTTTTCTTAAATAATAATTAGTACTTGTACTCATTACCCTCACGGTTGTATCGATGGTGCTACCACTGACTGTATTTCTCATACTACCAGAAGTGTCAAAAATAAAGATAATATTCGGTTTTACCGTTTGAGTGTTGGGGCTGCCTAGGTAAATCTCGGTATCGTCAGCGTGGCTACTTAAGCTAACGAAACTCATTAATAAAAGTGTTAACCAATAAAGTTTCATGATTGTTCTCCCTTATTGGAGGTTAGGGTGCTGAGGAATAGGTTCAATTTCAATATGACCACCAAAAACCACTTTGTCATAGGTATTAGAGGTGCGGTCGTAGTAAACAGAAACATGGTCATATGTTTCTTTTAAAAACAGATCAGTTGCTTCTTTCAAGTCAATAGGGGTGTTCTGCTCATAAAAAGCTACTTTTGCCTGAGGCCTTAGTTTGATTGTAGGGCATGATTTACACTCTTTAATCGACAGGCCTTGGGAAGAGAAGGCGAGAAAGTTCTGTGTACTAATTGGCATTTGAATATACGAAATAAGGTTATCTGCCCAAACAATGGCTGAATTAAAAGTAAGTGCGAAAAAGAGTGAAATTATAATTTTCATGATTCTTCCTATTGAGTGGGTGTTAAAGCTAAATAATAAAAACCAATTTCTTGAATGGACTTAACATTGTCGTTTTTATCATTGACTTCAACATGGTTAGCAAAATAGTAGGGTGCCAAAGTTCCGCTACTGGAGCCCTCAGCTGCCTTTAAGGAGTTAGGCGTAGAAGAAGGTAAAGATAGTACCCTTAGAGCGTTTTCAGGTTTTTTAATATTTTTTGGTGCTGTAGGTTGAGTGAGGCCGTTGTCTTGAGAAAATGGGTTAATAATGCTACCGGCAGTTTGATTTTCTGCTTGAATTGCTTTGTTTAGCACGTGATCAGCATTGTCTGTGTTGCGCAGTTGGTCAATTAGTGAGCTAAGATCGCTCTGAGCAGCGTTAAATACATTCTGTTGGTGCTGCATATTACCGACCATGCGTACTTGCAAGGTGGAGCGTTGCATGGCAACAACTGCGCCTAATGTGATAGCGGTTAAAATCACTAAGCTGAAAATCAATGAAGAGCCGCGTTGAGGATGTATGGAAAGCATAGCCTGCCTCTTAAAAAAATCTTATATAGCTATCATGAACAATAAAAAATTTGCTACTACTAATAACAGATCAGCGGTATGAAAATTGATATAAACGGTTTAATTAGGGCAAGGAATACTTCGGCCATTTGTGGTTTTTGGTAAAGCAGCAGGGCTAGCTGATTTGCTAAAGCGCACACGGCCATTACGGGAAATAACGAAAAGAGCGCCTATGGTGGTCTGACCTTTATAGCAGAAACTAAAGGAGCCGTTGTTGTAGCCAGCAAAGCCACGGGCATCAAAGCCTATGGCAAGGTTGTTGAAATGACGCAATGCTTTGTGATTGGTTATAGCGGGGAATTGTTGTAAAACGAAGTCGTCGTTATCCAGTTGGCGGTTGTGGTTAGAGTCGATAAATAAGGTGAGTTCTTGGTTCCAATCATTGCTGCATTTCAGCTGTTGGTTTAGTGGGCAGAGGCTGACCTTAGAGTTTGAAAGCAAGGCTGCAGAACGAGCTTTAGCTAGCAGTAACTGTATTTGGCTTATTGCTTGGTTAGCCTTAAAGCGATCACTTACTTCAGACATAAATGACGTGCCTAAAGAGATCAAAATAGCCGTAATGCTTATAGCTATAAGCAATTCAATTAAGCTAAAGCCTGAGTAACGTAAAACCATTGTTTATGTCCGCTAGCCAACAATGGTTTTACTCTATAAAAGACTGTTATGAAGTCACTCGTACAGAGAGCTGATTTTACTAGCTTTAATCTATGCCTAACTTCTTACAGCGGTAACGCAAAGCCCTGAAGCTGATGCCCAACTTAGCGGCGGCAGCGGTCTTATTCCAACGCGTGCTTTCTAAGGCTTGGGTGAGTGCGGTACGTTCTATGTCTTCTAAGTACTGCTCTAGGTCTTGAGTCACTATGGTGTCATTGCTGTTGGGTATTAGTGAGTTAGCAGAGACGGTAAACTGAAGGTCTTTAATGCCAATGGTCTCGCCTTCAGCAAGGGTCACCGCATTTTGAATAATGGTCTTAAGCTCACTGGTGTTGCCGGGGTAGCCGTGTTCTTGCAGTACTTGCATGGCTTCAGGGTCTACTGCCATCTGCGGTAAATCCCACTGTTTTGCGTACCCTTCAATAAGCTGGTTAACCAACATAGGAATATCTTCGTAGCGTTGGCGTAGTGGAGGGATGGACAAAGGAATAACGTGCACCCGGAAGAACAGGTCTTGTCTAAAACTGCCATCGTGCAAGCGTTCGCTTAAATCATGGTTGCCAGCAGAAAGCACCCGGAAATCTAAGCTCATTTTTTTGTCAGTGGGTTTTTGGATGAATATTTTTTCGTTTAATACCGCTAATAAGCTGTTTTGCATTTCGGCAGTTAAGTGCTCAATACCATCAAAGAAAATCGTGCCACGATTAGCCTTTAATAGCAGACTGTTTTCACCGAACAAATCTGCTTCCAGTTCTTTAGGATCGCGGCCAGCACAAATGAGGGTTACAAAAGGAAAGTCTTTACGGCTACTTTGGTAGTGGATTAGCTTGGCGACCAGTTCTTTGCCGCTGCCATTTTCCCCCATAATAAACACAGGCGCCTGCGTTCTGGCTATTTTACTGATGTTGTTTCTTAACTCAGTAATTGCAGCAGAAGTGCCTATTAGCCCTGTCGCTGAAGGTAAGCTATCTACATGAGTTGGAGTTTGAGTTAGGCGTAGCGCCTGTCTGGCAAGTTCGCGTAAGCGCTCGGTGTCTATGGGTTTAGCCACCACGTCAAAAGCGCCTGCTTTTAAAGCGCTAACCCCTAGTTCTAAGTTGCCATAAGCGGTAATCATAGCAATTGGCATTTCTGGGTAGCGCCGCTGGCATAAATTAATAAGCTCTAAGCCGTTACCGTCGGGGAGTTTCATATCTGTTATGCAAAAATGATAACGCCGCTCTGTCAGTAATTTTATAGCGGTACGCATATCTTCCGCGGTGTAGCACTCTATCCCTAGGCGCTCTAAAGTGATGGCGGTCAATGTACGAATATCGGGCTCGTCATCAACGATTAAGGCGATATACTCAGTCATAAGCCTCTCTTATAAATTATTCTTAAGCATGACTCTAAAACAAGAGCCATTTTTAATAGCATGGTACTCAATATTGGCAAAGTTGGCCTCACATAATTCACGACAGATATACAGCCCTAGGCCAGTTCCGTCATGCACGTTGGTATAGAAGGGCTCAAACAGTTGCGCTTGCTCGCTGCTGTCTATCCCGCCACCGTTGTCTAAAATATCCATCTGTACTTTTTCTGCTGATGCTTGTTTTACGGCAATATGAATTTTGGCATGATCACCAGAGTTTTTTATGGCATGACGCAAAGCATTAGCGCAGAGGTTGTGCATGACTTGTTGGAGATGACCAATATCAAAGTAGACAATCACTTCAGGTTCACATTGATAGCTAAGCTGGAATACATTGTCAGCAGCGTAATGAGTATTAAACTGATGGCTGAACTCTTGCAACCAAGTGCTTAATAAAATCTTATTGATATTGGCTTTTTTGGGCTTAGACAGCTGCAAAACATCTTCAATAATGCGGTTTATTCTTAAACACTGGGTATCAATAATATGAGTTAGCGCACGCTCGCCTTCCTCCAAATAGGGTGTTTCTTCTAACAGTTGTGATGCATGTCTTAGCGCGCTTAATGGGTTTCTAATTTCATGGGCGATAGACGCGGTTAAACGCCCCAGAGAAGCCAGTTTGATTTGCTGCGCTTCGGCAGTAAGGCGAGCGCTGTCTTCAATACTAAGAATATAATCGCCATGTTTAGAGTTTTTTAATAGAACCTTACTAACAATTAATTTGTTTGAATTGTGATGAATGATTCGTTGGCTTTTAGATGAAATTAATGGCGTTGGCAGACTGTTGCCTTCAACCAGATTAAACCACTGCTTCATTTGCTGGTTAAAAAATAAAATCACATTATCGCGGTCACAGGCAATAATTCCTTGGGGAAGCTCCAGTAACGCTTGTTGGCTTATTTTTTGTAAGCGGCGAATATGAATGGCTTGTTCAGAGTTGATCGACAAAGAATTCTTTAAGCGTTTGGATAGGCTTTGCGCCACCCAGGCCAACACGAAACATAAAAACCCGAAGATACCAGCGTTGACAGCGGTTTGCGTATCAATATTTTGATTAAGAGCAAGTTGAGAGTAAATGATTGCTAACGTGGTCCAAGCGGCTACACCGTAGCCCAAAACACTGGGTGTGAGCAGGTTAGAAATTATAACAGGAATGGCAATTAGGCTAGGAAAACCACTGTCAAAACCACCAGAGGCCGACATCATGGTGGTTAATATGGCTATTTCTACGAAAATATAGCCCGTGGTTATTTGCGGGTCAGGAAAACGGTTAGCGACTACCGCAAACAATGCCGCTAAAATAACATAAAGCGCGCTGCTGCTAAGCATTAGCTCCGGATTAATACTACCCACAATAATATGGTTGTGATCAAATACAGTCACCATTAATAGCATCAGTGCTAAAAACAGCGAATAAAAGCTGTGCAAACGTAATAGGCGGTTGCCATGCGTAATCAGCTCTGATGATGAAGAGAAGCTTTTAGACATCGAATTCCTTATGCCCTTACCGTTGAAAGTTAGTATTGCTCAGCAAGGTTTTACGCTGGGCAGTATAAGAGAAAATACAAACAAAGTTCTAGCCGTTTGCAGCCAAGCGCAACAGCAGGGCGCACAGCTGATCGTTTTTAGTGAGCTTGCTCTAACCGGCGCGCCAGCGACTGAGTTGCTGCTATACAAGCACTGGCATACAGAGTTAGAGGCCGCGTTAGAAAAAATTGCAGCCGCCAGTAATGGCTTAGCTATAGTGGTTGGTTTTGCTAGCCAGCAACAAGGTAAGTTATATAACAGCGTCGGTTTTTTTGCTGATGGCCAGTGCCAAGCTTTGTATAACAAACAGCAGTTATCGACAGATACTTTATTAAACGAACAACAATATTTTCAAACAGCAGTTCAAGCTGGCCTAGAAACAACCGCTAAGCAAAACAATATCGTTCACTGGCAAGGCATAAGTTTCGCGCTGTTGTTAGGTGCAGAAGGTCAGCAGCAGCAACTAATTCAACAAGCCCAAAACGCTGGTGCTGATATGGTGTTGAACCCTTGTGCGCTACCCTTTTATACAAACAGCAATTACACCGTCATGCACAGCACTATACCCGTACTGCAGGCCAATACCGTTGGCGCTCAAGACGAGTTGGTTTTTGCGGGTGCCTCTAAAATTATAAATATAAGCTCTGGCTCTAACGACCAACTGGTGTATCAATTACCAAGCTGGCAAGAGACTGTTATACAAGTGCAGTGGCAAAATAGAAAATTAACTGTACTTGAAGAAAGAGGTTTAGAACTTTTCAACGAAGCTTCAACCCAAGAAAAAATAGCAGACACCTACCAAGCCTTAGTGGTAGGGCTGCGTGATTACATTAACAAAAATGGCTTTAAAGGCGTGTTGCTGGGGTTGTCTGGTGGTATTGATTCCGCACTGACCTTAGCCATAGCCGTAGACGCTTTGGGTGCCAAAGCCGTTACTGCAGTAATGATGCCCTTTACCTATACCGCGGCCATAAGCCAAGAAGACGCTGCAGCTCAAGCGAAAACCATGGGCGTTCAATACAAAGTGATTTCTGTAGAGCCATTATACCAAGCCTTTATGGCACAACTGGCTACCGATTTTGGTGATAAAGAACTCGATACTGCCGAGCAAAATCTGCAGGCTCGTTGTCGCGGTACTTTGCTTATGGCTTTATCAAATCAAAGCGGCCACTTAGTACTTACCACCAGTAATAAAAGCGAAACCGCCGTCGGATACAGTACACTTTACGGCGATATGGCGGGTGGCTTTTGTGCATTAAAAGATGTCTATAAAACACAAGTGTATGAGCTGGCTAAGTACCGCAACAGCATTGGCTCAGTGATTCCAGAACGCGTCATCGAACGCGAACCCTCTGCAGAGCTAGCACCCGGACAGCTAGATCAAGACAATTTACCGCCCTATGAACAGCTCGATAAAATCTTACTGCGCTATATTGAAGAACACCAAGACGCTGCAGAAATCATCACCGCAGGTTTTGCAGAAAAAGAAGTGAAACGCATACTGCGGCTGGTCGATATTAATGAATACAAACGTCGTCAAGGGCCAATCGGAGTGCGAGTTAGCAGCAAAAGCCTAGGCAGAGATAGAGGCATGCCAATTACGCGATAATTAAGTGTGGCGGCCTAAAGGAGCGAGTTTCAGCCCGCCCGGGTTTTTCACTAAATCAGATTAATTAATCAACCCAAAACTAACAATATTTAAAAGAGAGCGGCGGTCGGTCATGGCAAGGCCAGAGTCAACAAACTTACCACTCTTCAGCTGCCAGTAATCAGGATGATTAAGCTTTAACAGTGCTAATGCCTGCTCTGCTTCTTCCTGCATTTTTAACTGTCCAAAAGCTTCTACCTGTAAAGCCAATGCTTCAGGCACGGCCGGCGTGCGCTGATAATTTTGTAAAATAGCGGTAGCACGGTTGGCAGCCGCCACAAAAGAATGTCGTTTCATCAAATAGCGCGCAGCGGCAATTTCATGCGAAGCTAAGCGTTCTTTAATATAAATCATACGAGCATGCGCATCAGTGGTGTAAGGGCTGTCTGGGTAGCGCGTTAGCAGTTCAGAGAAATAATAGAAGGCGTCATGCAAGGGTGTCGGGTCGCGACGGGCAACATCGTGCTCGAAATAACGCTCAACCAAGCCAAAACCCATTTCATAAGTGGCGACGGCGCGTAGATAATAAGCGTAGTCGGCTTGTTCATGCAGAGGATGTAGGCGAATAAAACGCTCAGACAACGCTAATACTTTATCATAATCCGAAAGCATAAAATGAGCATACATCATTTCCAGCTGTGCTTGCTCGGCGTAACGACCAAAAGGGTAACGCGTCTCCAGCAGTTGTAAGCGTTCAATGGCAATCATAAAGCTCTTTCTATCCAAAGAGCTCTTTGCTTGCTGGTAGTATTCCTGCTCGCTGAGCTCTTCGTATTTGCTCTTGTTGCTGGAGCATGCGCTTAGCGCAATTGCTAAAAATATAATTAACCACTTAGAGTTCATGGAGTGCCTTACTGAAAATCGTTATACTAAAGATGCTTTTGAATGACTCTGCAATTTTTTCATGACTTAAGCTATAGCTGAAGCCCAAAGTGCGTAGTTAAAACGCGTATCAAAGAGTTTCAAAGGCCCCTTAACCTAAACAGCGTATTTAAAC
>SMEQ01000111.1_pt1 | contig 25817 bp, 19 predicted proteins | sample 2456281 | NCBI WGS metagenome assembly SMEQ01 (sample SAMN10132596, study PRJNA489261) | soil metagenome | isolation source: day1 antibiotic-loamy sand soil ammended with raw manure from dairy cow... | place: USA | collected 2015-04-01
GGCAACCGCTGAAGAGTAATAGCCTGCGTTTAGTCATCATCGCCCTACTCGCCTTGGTGCTGAGTGTTGTATTGTTTCTATTAATGAACAGCTTAATCAACCCCGATAGTCAGCAAATACAACACCGAACTGCGCCATTAATGGTGAATATCAGCCAAGTAAAAGCGCCGATTGAAGAGCAACAACGCCAACAGCCCAAACCTAAAGAACCACCCCCACTGTTGGAGTCCATAAGCGCTGACGCGCCATCGCCGAGTAACTTAGCCATCAGTGAGCAATTAAGCGCCAGCGATTTGCAGATCAGCGTACCGCAGTGGGAAAACAGCGATTTAGCCATAGAGCAACGCTACTGGTCGGCGCCAGTGGCAGGCGCAGGCAGTGGTGCGCAAGCCAGTTACTTAGGCGAGGCCGATACAGGGCAAAAAGAGATCGTACCTATCGCCACACGTAGGCCGAATATCCCTAAAGTTGCTTACGACAACCAAGTGAACGGTTGGGTATTACTTGCCTTTACCGTCGCCAACAATGGCAGAGTGAAAAATATTCGGGTGATGGATGCAGAGCCACGCGGCATCTTTGAGGCTAATGCACTCGCTGCGGTTAAAAGCTGGATTTACACCCCCTTTAAAGGTGAGGAAAGGCATATATCACAACGCATAGAATTTGAGTGGACAATGTACTCTTACAATATGGATTTTGAATAATGGCGGCTTTCTTCAATTACCGCTTGTTGTTCATTGTCGTGCTGCTGCTAAGCAATATCGTGCAGGCAGGGCAATACCGCAGCCGCGAATTAGCACCCCCATCGCAAGAACAAATCCAAGCTGCCGAATTAAGCATTAGTGAGATAGAAAACCAACTGCCCAGCATCGACGACAATTACAGCAAAGCCAGCACCGCCCGTTTTTTAGCGCGGCATTTTTTACAAGAACAGAATTACAAGAAAGCTGAAGACTACTATCAGCAAGCGATGATAGAAGACGGTTTATCCACTTATGCCAAGCAGGATATTTTGGCTGAACTCGCACAACTTTATCTGCACATAAAAAATTACCCTGCTGTGTTAGAAAGCCTAGAGCAAAGAACCCAACTAGGCGGCAAAGACGATAACACCTTGCTGCTAATACAGGCCCTTGCCTATTACCACACGCAAGCTTTCAAGCAAGCGATAAGCGCCGCCGATAAAGTACAAGCTTTGGAAAAGAACCCCAGCAGTGCGACATTAAAACAATTGTTATTTATCTACTTTAATAGCCAAGCTTACGCCAAAGCTGCCAGCGTGCAGCAACGCTATGTAGAAATGCACCCCGAAGCAATGGACGCTTGGCGCAACCTTGCTAGCATTTATATCAAACTCACAAACCATAGCAGAGCCGCCGATACCTTAGCCCTTGCTTGGCATAAAGGCTTAGCCTTCGAATCACGGGATATCCTACTACTGGCAGAACTTTATGCCATCAGCAACAACCCCTTCGCCGCAGGACGTTTGCTAGAACACGCCATGCAGCAAAGCAAACTAGAAACGTCCATCTCTAGCTTAGAAAAGCAATTTCGCTACTGGTTGCTCGCTCGTGAACAAGACAAAGCCATACAAAGCCTAGAGCAAATGGTGAAAATACAGCCTGACGTGGAGCGTTACCTACAGCTTGCTCAATTGCAAAGCGAAAACGAGCAATGGCTGCCCGCCAAAAGCAGCGTATTACAAGCCTGCCAGCTATCCTTAGCCGACCAATACGTGGGTAAAGCCAACCTTTTGTTGGGCATAAGCGAATGGAACTTAGACAATCCGGCAGCGGCCAGAAGCGCCTTTATCAATGCCACACTCATCGGCGGCGTGAACGAACAAGCCAATAGTTGGCTGCGTTATATACAAGCTGAGCCCAGTAGCGATAAAGAGCAACAAGCGTTTAACGGCCCCTGCACCCCTAAATGGGCTAGAACCACCAGCAGGCAACTGGCTATCGCCACCGGCAAAAGCCAAGAAAGCCAAGAAGAAAGTATCCAATACAGCATCAAAACCAGCGCGCCACAAACCTTGTTTGTAGGCTCTTACACCCTTGCGGTTAAATTATTAGAAAATCGCATACGCCCCTTGGCTATGCAATTAGGCATGGCCATCGCCAAAAACCGCGGCAGCATTAGCGGCCCTATGCACTTTATATTTAACAAACCCATACAGCCCGAAGACGAAGTGATAGAGTTCCAAATGGCTTTTCCCATCAGCCGCGCACCGGATGTTACCGGCCGCTATAAAGTAGTAGAAGACCCAGGTTACAACCATGCCAGCACGATCTTTGATGACCACCCCGAACAACTAGGCAATGCATGGAAAAAGCTCTACGAAAAAGTAATGGCCGATGGCCATGAGCTCAGCGGCAGTGGTAGGCAGATCGTTTTAGAGCCGGGTAAAGACACCATCAAGATGGAATTGCAGCTGGGAATAATTAAAGAGTAATGGTTCGAACGACCATGCCGCGATATATTTTTGCCACGAAAAATACGGAAATAATTTCGTGTATTCAGTGGGTTTCGTGGCTAAATTTGTGGGAGTCGACCTTATCGACGATGTTGGCTTGAAAGCCAAGCTACAGCTAAACCATCGCGAAAAAGTTTCGCTCCCACGCCCTCGTGGGAGTCGATCTTATCGACGATGTCACCGCTAGGTGACTGTATGCAAACCCAAATCGCAGCCATGGCAGCTGCAACATGATTAGCCACTAAAAATAATTCCGTGTATTCAGTAGTTTCCGTAGCAAAAAGCCCAGTAACTAAGCATTCTCCGGAAGCAAAGACGCCGCTGCTTTATCCAATACGATAGTCAGATTAGGATGCTGCTTTAACGCCGATGCCGGTAGCGCCTCATCCATTTCGCTATGATATAAATCCGCAATAATTTGCGCTTTATGAGCACCAGTTGCAACTAAAATGATTTCTTTGGCCTCTAAGATATCTTGAATACCCATGGTAATCGCATGAGTAGGCACTTCTGCTTGATCATCAAAAAAACGGCCATTATCCAAACGCGTTTGTTCGGATAACTCCACCACATGGGTACGGCTATCAAAACAGGTTTGCGGCTCATTAAAACCGATATGGCCATTTGTGCCTACACCTAGTAGCTGTAAATCCAAGCCACCTGCCGCTTTGATTGCCTCAGAATACGCCTCGCAGGCATTTTCACAGTTGTTGGCTAGACCATCTGGCAAATGGATATTGCATTCAGGCATACTCAGATGACTAAACAAATGCTGATGCATAAAATAATTATAACTCTGCGCATGCGCAGCACTTAGTCCAATATATTCATCAAGATTAAACGAGGTCAGTTGCGACAAATCCACTGGCGCTTGCTGTAAGTATTGCAGTAATTGCTCATACACAGGTTCCATCGTACTGCCCGTAGCAAGACCTAATACAGCGGTAGGATTGGATTTAATCTTATCTAAAACACGTTGCGCGGTGTAGCGCGATACTGCTTCTACCGTGTCGAAAATCTTATACATATATTAAGGCCATTAAAATATTGTCATAAAGCGTTGAAAAGTGAATTATAACGCTGTGTAGCCCACTGTACATAGAAAAAATACGCTGGCCAATTTAATTGGCCTACACTGCGATAATTAACCTTACCGCATCAAGCTGAAGGTCTGCTTGTGAAAGACTCTCGCCAAGCGCCTCTGTAACATCATTTAAATAATCGATCTCTTCTTGACGTATAGCAGGGTTCACCTCAGCTAAAGCTTTTAAACGATGTGTTTCCGCCTGCTGAAACGCCTGCATTCTTTCATTGGCTTCAGCTATCACGATGGGCAGCTGTTGATTGGCAACCTTTTCTGCATGCGCCACTAGCTGCTCTACAGGGTCTTTGGCTTGGCTGATTAAAGCTTGCGCGGTGGCCATTGGAATACGATCCAGCATGGATGATAGTTTTTTATGGCTGATCACTGCTGATAGGTCTTGGCCCTCTAAACTCACCAATGTGCGTATCGAGCTGGCCGGTAAAAAACGGCCCACTTGTAACTGCTTGGGGGCCATGCAGGCAACATTGTAAAAGGCTTCCAGCAATAAAGTACCAGGCTTTAAAGCTTTGATCTTGATGGTAGCAATGGCGCTATTGCCGTGATTGGTATCCAGAATCATATGCATCGCACCTTGCACGATAGGATTCTCCCACGTCAAAAATGCCATATCATCGCGACTTAAAGCCATCTCACGGCTATAGGTCGCGGTAACACCATCATCAGACAAACCGGGTAAATTACCCGCATGCATATGTTCACTGGGATGCATAATAATGGCATCGTCGCTATGTGGCTCCACATACACACCTAACTGGTCAGCAAATTGCTCGACAAAGTCTTCTAGCAAAAGGCGATTCTCTGTGTCGTGAATGTGCTGAATAATTTCTTCCGCTTGCTGTGGACGGCAGGAATTCATCTCCAACAGTTGATCACGGCCTTTTTGCAGCAATTCGCGCAAATTGTCTGCATAAGCACGGCTTTCGCTGATTAGCTGCTCTACTTGCTCAGAATCTTGTTCTTCTAAACAACGCATTAGCTGATCGTTAAAGCGCTCAAACACATCGCGGCCTATGGCACAGGTCTGCTCAAAAGCATTTAAACCTTGATGGTACCAATGCAATAAGGTTTCTTGCGCAGTGTTTTCGTAATAAGGCACATGAATTTGAATAGCGTTTTGTTGGCCTATACGGTCTAGACGACCAATCCGCTGCTCCAGCAAATCCGGATTTAACGGCAAATCAAATAAAACAATATGGCGAGCGAACTGGAAGTTGCGCCCTTCACTGCCAATTTCCGAGCACACCAGTATTTGTGCTGCGTTTTCTGTATCCGCAAAATAGGCCGCCGCTTTATCGCGGTTAAGCAAACTCATACCCTCATGGAAAGCACAAGCGCGAACACCTTGACGTAGAATCAAGTACTCTTCTAAGGCGATGGCCGTTTCTGCATTAGCGCAGATGAGTAAAAACTTTTCACGCTTATGCTGCTTGAGTAAGTCGATTAACCAAGTAACGCGCGCGTCTTTTTCTAACCACTGTTGGCCATAAATATTTTCAATACGAAGCCAATCGTTAATCGGCGCATCAATGTGGTCTTCTGCATCAAAAGGCAAAGGGTAACTATGCAATACACGCTCAGGAAAACCTTTAATGGCTGCGCGGGTATTACGAAACAATACGCGACCTGTACCATGGCGATCAAGCAAGGCATTAATAGCGTACTCTTTGGCCTCATCTATTTGCTGATTGGCAATCAAATTTTCTATCTGCGTACGCTCGGTGTCGCCGATAAAGTTTTGCAAAGCCACGGGCAAATCGTCGCTGCGCATGATTTCTTTCACCAAATGATTTACCGGCTGATACTGCTCTTGCTCGGCAACAAAGGCATCAAATTCAAAATAGCGATCCGGATCCAATAAACGTAAACGCGCAAAGTGGCTCTCTAAGCCTAGCTGCTCCGGTGTTGCGGTTAGTAGCAATACGCCATGGGCAATGGCTGCTAAATATTCCACCAGTTGGTAAGCTGGGCTGACTTTTTCTTGGCTCCATTCCAAGTGATGCGCTTCATCCACCACTAACATATCCCAATCGCAGCTAAGTGCCTGGCTTTGCCTTTCCTCTTTCTCCAGCAAAAAAGACAGGGTACATAAGATTAGCTGACTGCTTTCAAACGGGTTACGCCCTTGCTCATCGGAGGCTTGTGCCATGCCTTCATCAAGCACAGAAAAAGCCAGATTAAAACGGCGCAGCATTTCTACCAACCATTGATGCAATAGGCTATCGGGAACAACAATCAAAACTCTGCTAGCCATGCCGGTGGTGAGTTGGCGATGAATAATTAAACCCGCTTCGATAGTTTTACCTAAGCCCACCTCATCGGCGAGCAATACCCGCGGATGAATACGGCTACCCACTTGTTGGGCAATATATAACTGATGCGGCAATAACTGTACGCGAGGGCCAAGCAAGCCAATAGCGGGTGATTGCTGGTAGTGATGCCAATATTGGCTAGTATCGTAACGCAGCTCAAAAAACTTTAAAGGGTCGATTTGACCAGACAATAAGCGCTCGTGCGGGCTATTAAAGCGTACATGACAGTCCAGTTCTAACTCCGGCAAAATGCTTATTTCACCCTGCTCGTCCTCTACTTCGTAAAAATACAATTGATTAGCTTCATGTACGGTAAGAATAAGCAGCTGCCTTTCATCCATATCATGGATGTGATCACCCACCTTATAAAAGATGCGCGTTAGCGGGGCATTACGTGTGGCGTAAACACGTTGCTCACCAGCGGCAGGAAAGCTTAGCATGACGCGCCTGTCTGAAACCTCAGCGACAATACCCAAGCCCAAATTAGCATCTGTATTACTAATCCAACGCTGTCCTACACAAAACTCGCTCACCTAACTGCCTCTTTATTGCCTTTCAAAACGGCGGCCATTCTATAACATTCTGTAGGCTTATTGCCGCCGGGGGCTAAAAAAAATTGCGCAAAGCTGACCAGAGCGCAAAATAAAGCGATAATGCAGCCTAACTTATCCCTAGGAGAACCTAATGCCTTCATTTGATATTGTTTCAGAAGTGGATTTACACCAATTTTCTAATGCGGTTGATCAAGCTTCCCGCGTGATCGATACCCGTTTTGACTTTAAAGGCGTGGATGCACGCTTTGAGCGTAATGATTTAAGCGTTACTTTGTATGCCGAAGCCGATATGCAGATCGAGCAGATGGTCGATATGCTGCGTGGCACCTTGATCAAAAACAATATTGATCCTTTAGCCATGGATGTAGGCGATCAAGAAACCGCCGGTAAACAAGTCAAAGTTACTATCAACTTAAAGAACGGCTTAGAAGCGGATCTTGCCCGTAAAATCGTCAAAATCATTAAAGAAGCCAAACTCAAAGTACAAAGCCAGGTACAAGCTGATCAGGTACGTGTTACCGGAAAGAAGCGTGATGATTTGCAAGAAGTGATTCAATTAATGCGTGAACAAAAGCTGGAACAGCCTTTGCAGTTTACGAACTTCAGAGATTAAGTTAGCCGATAGGCTTAGTTAAGCTGAGCAACCAAAGTGCCGCAGCGCTGACCACAATAGCAGGGCCTGCGGCAGCATCACTAAACCAAGCAAGCGCTAAACCCGCAGTGATCGCCAACATACCAGCAATCGGTGCGAGCAGCATCATACTCAATGGCGTGCGCGCAAAGCGTCTGGCAATCATTGCAGGCATTAATAGTAAGGCACCGACTAAAAGCACCCCCACCATCTGTATGGCCACAGCAATTAAACCCGCCATCAAGCAAAACAGCATCAGCTTTAATCGCTCCACGGCCACGCCTTCACTGGCAGCTAGGCGCTCATCAATCGCCATATCGATTAATTGTCTATGCCAAGTCAGCAGACAAGCGACGATCAACACACAAACAGCGGCGATAATGTAAACATCCTGCCAAGTGACTGCGAGAATATCACCGAATAATAGGCTTTCTAAGGCAATGCTTTTACCGGTGAAAGGGATCAGCAAAATACCACCGGCCAAACTGGTTTGCGCAATAATCGCTAATAACGTATCGCTGCTATTTTCCAAAAACTTATCAAATCGCGCCAAGACAAATGCAACCAATACACCATAGCCCAATAAACCATAAAGAATATCGACATTCATTAATAAAGCTAAGGCCGTACCCATAATCGCGCTATGCGCTAAGGCATCGCTAAAAAATGCCATACGGCGCCACACAACAAAGCAGCCCAGCATGCCGCTACTTAAAGCGACAAATAAGCCGGCCAATATGCTGGGTAATAGTAATTCGATGATCATGCTAGCAGCCTTTGCACTGTTGACCGCCTTCAATCACTTCGCCATGAATATTATGGTGATGATCATGATCATGCACATAAGGCGCTAGAGCCGGCACTTTGGACTTACCAAACAGACTTAAATAGGCTTCATCGCTGGATACCGTATCCGGATGCCCATGACAGCATACGTGCTTATTTAAACAAATTACTCTATCGGTTTTTGCCATCACCAAATGTAAATCATGCGATACCATTAATACCGCGCAGCGATGGCGTTTACGAATATGGTCTATCAGTTCATATAAGCGGTTTTGGCCTAAAATATCCACCCCTTGGGCAGGCTCGTCTAGCACCAAAACATCGGGCTTGCGTAAAATAGCACGGGCGAGCAAAACGCGTTGACGCTCACCACCTGACAGGCCATGCATGCTTTGCGTGTATAAGGCTTCAATATTTAAATCGCTCAACACTTGCTGTAGAAGCTGCTCATCTTTTTTACCCGAGGCCAAGAAACTACTCACCGGCAAAGGCATACTGCTATTTAACTGCAGCTTTTGTGGCATATAACCAAATCGTAGGTTTTTTTCGCGCAATACACGCCCACTGCTAGGCTCAATCAAGCCAAGAAGAATACGTAATAAGGTGGTTTTACCCGCGCCATTCGGGCCGATAATAGTAAGAATTTCATCGCGATGCAGCTGCATAGAAACGTCGTCTAAAATCACACGCTTTTGGGCAACAAAAGAAACGTGCTCAGCGGTGATAAGTGCAGCCATGATGTTTGCAGAGATATGAAAAAGGTTAAGGAAAGCTGTGTTATAGTATCGATTTTTATAGTCAGGTCAAGTATTACATGCCCAAGCAAAGCCTTCTACTGTTGATTATCCTTAGTTTTTTCATGCCACTAGCGCAGGCGCAAGATCGAGCGTTAGTTAGCATTCACCCCTTAGCTTTAATTTATCAGGCCTTGATGCCTGAAGCCCCGCCTGCTGATGTCTTATTAGCCGCCGACCAAAACCTGCATGATTACGCCCTCAGCATAAACGATATGCGCAAGCTGCAAAGTGCAAAAACCGTATTTTGGCTAGGCGATGATAACGAAGCCTTTATAGCCAAAATTGAACAACGCTTTGCAAAAAACGCCAACTGGACTGCACTAGCCAGAGAGAGTGGTGAACATGCATGGCTTAACTACCCACAATTGCTACTAATTATTGATCGTATGGCTGCAGCGCTTAGTGAGCAAAACCCACAACAAGCCGCTGCCATCAAACAGCAAAAAAGCAGCTTAGTAAGCTCCCTGCAAGAGTGGCAAGAAACACAGCAACAACGCTTTAGCAGCCACACAAAAACACCTTTCTTGTTAGGCCATAATGCCTTCTTACCTTTTGCAGAAACTTTAGGCTTAGAAGCTACGGTGATGTATTTTAGCAGTAGCAGCCATGGCCACACACAAAGCGGCGCACAAACTTTAACCTTCATTAACCAACGCATTGCCCAAGGTGAAATTCGTTGCGCCATTGAAGAGCCTGACGTTTCTTTTGCGCAACTAGCCAAGCGCCATCCGCACTTCAAACGTTTTCAATTACAACCCATGGCCAATAGCATTGCGCAAACAGAAAATGGCTTTATGCAGTTTATGCAAGAAAGCGCAGACATCTTGTACGAATGCGTAACAGCGCAATAATTCAATAATTAAAGGGGAAGACCATGGCCCTAGTTTACTCCACAGACAGTGGCAAGCTTTGCAAACAATGCGGCCAAGCAGCCCATAATGGCCCTTGCCCAAAAAATGATACGGTGATTGGCGATGGTAAGGTACGCATAAGCCGCGAAACCAAAGGCCGTAAAGGTGCAGGCGTTACTTTGATTAAAGGCATACCTTTGAATGAAAGTGAAGCAAAGCTACTGTTAAAGCAACTGCAGAAGCTTTGCGGTGTGGGCGGCAGCCTAAAAAACGGCATCGTCGAACTGCAGGGTGATCAACGTGATAAGGTTTTAAAGGCGCTCGCCGATAAAGCATGGGATGTAAAAATAAGCGGCGGCTAGCCGATAAGGCTAGAACTCTATTGGCTATTTAACTAAGATGGTTTCTTGGTCTTGAGGCCGCGCAAAATGTCCAATAATAATACTAAAATCGACACGATATATCGCTAGTCAATAATAAGGTTAATAATGCCAAAAAAAATAACAAACTGGCGAAAAAGCATTTTACTAAACCCCATCACTGAGTTTTTTCTCGCTTTTAGCATTATCGTTGTCTTACCCAGCGTCATGCGTTGGGCTATCGAAGGCGGTACGTTTTTTTCTGACTACCAAACGAACACCCTACTGGCTAATGGCGTCGCCTTTAGCCTATCTTTTTTATTTTTGCATAAGCTTAAAAGCATGCCTAACACGCGCTCTTTGGCCTATATCATTCCCACCTTAAGTGTCGCTTGGCTAGCTGTCCTAGCAGTGTTTTTATTCCTACGAGAAGCATCTTACGCAAGACAAGTATTGCTCTACTCATTTTTACTCGCTAATGCTTGGGGCTTTTTTAGCTACTCCGTTTTACAAGGCTTAAAAAAACCTTTTTATGCCATCGTTCCCTTTGGTCGCACAGCCGAGTTAATTGATATTGCACCCCATGCATCAATACATACTTTGACTAAACCTACGATAGAGCAGCAGCATTTTGATGGTATTGTTGCCGATTTGCATAGCAGTGATTTACCCGCCGAATGGCAGCGTTTTTTAGCCAACTGCACCTTGGCCGGCACACCGGTTTACCACGTACAGCAAGTTTTTGAATCCATGACTGGCAGAGTTAAAGTTGAGCGTCTATCCGAAAACCAGTTCGGTAGTTTACAACCCTCTAGCTTTTATTTTGTCTTTAAACGTTGGATAGACTGTATTGCCGTTTTTGCTTCAGCGCCTTTACTACTGCCAATCATGCTTGTTACCGCGATCGCAATAAAAATCGATAGTAAAGGCAGCGTTTTTTATACCCAACAACGCATGGGCTACCGCGGCCGTATCTTCACCATGTATAAGTTTCGCAGCATGCGTAACGATATTGAAGGCAAAGGTTTTACAGAAGGCGGGGACGATCCGCGTATTACCCGTGTGGGTGCTTTTATCCGCAAATACCGAATCGATGAGTTACCGCAAGTATTGAATATTTTAAAAGGCGAAATGAGTTTTATTGGCCCACGCCCAGAATCCTATGAGCTATCGCAATGGTATGAAAAAGACGTCCCCTTTTTTAGTTATAGACACATCGTCAGGCCAGGCATTTCCGGCTGGGCGCAAGTCAACCAAGGCTATGCTGCTGAAGTTGAAGGCATGGTGATAAAAATCCAGTATGACTTTTTTTATATCAAGCATTTTTCTTTGTGGCTAGATTTGATTATTGTCGCCAAAACGCTGCGGACTATTTTGACCGGCTTTGGAGCGCGCTAGGGCGAAGTTGGTAGCCACAAAAACCACGGAAAACAACTCAAATATAATTTCGTGTCTTTAGTGGGTTTCGTGGCAAAAAATTAAGATTTTCCCTTAACCCATCACGACGGTCGTCGCTGCAACAGCCACTCTAGTAGCTCGCGACTTTAATCTGACTATGAATGCTTATAGCTGTCATTTGGATGGGTTTTAATGGCCTAAGGCTAACTAAGCACAAAACAGTGTGGGAGCGAAACTTTTTCGCGATTGGATAGCGATTACAGCTACCTTGCGGCGGCATCGTCGATAAGATCGACTCCCACGAGGGCGGCTATCACGAGTTTGGCCACGAAAACCACTAAAGACACGAAACTATTTTCTGTGGGTTCCGTGGCAAAAACTACAGCGTGTTTTAGCTTATCGCGACCATGCTCGCTCCAACAATTCTTTACTTGGGCTTTTTTGCGAAATCGATGATTGACACCACGCTGATTTCGTCTTCGTGCGCTAGTGGTTTCTCGCCTACTCTGGGTTGGTTAACGCGGGTTTTTACTTCTTCTACTTCTGGCTGCTCGTTTAGGGCATCCTTAAAGCCGCATGAGACACACTCGCGCCAGCGTGTGCCGTCTTCGTCATACATCACCACTTTATCTAATTCCTGACAGGCTGGGCACATAGCGCCCGCTATAAAACGTCTTTTCATAACAAACCACTGTGTCGTAATAGAGCTTGGATATTCGGTTCACGGCCGGCAAAGGCGGCAAAGGATTCTGCTGCTGGGCGGGAGCTGCCTTTTTGTAGGATTTCTTCTAAAAAGCGCTGGCCGGTTTTGCTGTCAAAAATGCCATTTTCTTCAAACACCGAGAAGGCATCTGCGGATAAAACTTCCGCCCATTTATAGCTGTAATAACCCGCCGCATAACCGCCAGCGAAGATATGACTAAAGGCATGCTGAAAACGTACAGTTTCCGGTGGAAAAACCACGGCTATACGATCGCGAACTTGCTCTAATAGCTCTTGGATTTGGTCAGCATGCGCAATATTAGTCATGCTGTGTAGCAACATATCAAATAAAGAAAACTCGATTTGACGAAGCATCATCATACCAGCGTTAAAGTTACGCGCGGCGAGCATATTGTTTAACTGTTCTTCTGGCAGGGGCTCTTGGGTTTGGTAGTGCTCACTTATCAAGGCTAAAGCTTCTTCTTCCCAGCACCAGTTTTCCATAAATTGGCTGGGTAGTTCGACCGCATCCCACTCCACACCCGCAATACCGGAAACGCCCGCCACATTCACGGTGGTTAACATATGGTGCAAACCATGGCCGAACTCGTGAAATAAGGTTAATACCTCATCGTGGCTTAATAGAGCGGGATTATTACCTTCTGCAGGGCGAAAATTACACGTTAGAAAAGCCACAGGAATTTCTTCTGTACCATCGGCTTTTAACCAGCGTGAACGGCAATCGGCCATCCATGCACCGCCGCGTTTATGCTCGCGAGCAAAGTTATCCAAATAAAAACCAGCGACTACTTGCTCGTTTTGTCGTAGCTCATAGAACTGCACATCATCGTGATAACTAGAAAAGCCATCCACTGCCTGAATATCCACGCCATATAAACGCTCGACAATGGCAAACAAGCCGCTTAATACTTTATTGACTGGGAAATACGCGCGTAAGGCTTCTTGCGATAATTTAAAATTCTTCTGCCGATACTTTTCGCTAACAAAAGTCACATCCCAAGGCTGTAATTTATCGATACCTAAGCCTTTGGCAAATTGCTGTAACTCAACCAACTCTTTTTCAGCGAAGGGCTGGGATTTATCAGCTAAATCCATTAAAAACGTGCTCACTTGCTCGACGCTATCGGCCATTTTCGGCAACAAGGAGTAATCCGCATAATGCGCAAAGCCTAATAAACTGGCCATTTCTTGGCGCAGCTGTAAGGTTTCTAACATGATGGCGCTATTATCAAACTGGCCCGCTTGTGGGCCTTGGTCGGATGCTTTGGTCATATAAGCCATGTACATCTCTTCGCGCAAAGGACGTCTTTCGGCATAAGTCACCACCGCTTGGTAAGTAGGAAAATCCAAACCCAGCACATAACCCGTTAAAGACTTTTCTTCTGCCTTTTGTTGCAACATCGCCAATACGGGGTCGGGTAGGCCTGCTAGCTCGTCCTTGTTTTCTATATGTTTAGTCCACGCTGCGGTAGCATCTAGCACATGATTAGAGAAATCTTGGCTTAGCTGCGCTAAAAGCTGTTTTACTTGCTGGAAACGTGCTTTTTCTGCTTCCGGCAAATCCACACCGGCTAAACGAAAGCTGCGCAGGGCTTTTTCAACCCATTGTTTTTGTGCATCGCTAAAGGCAGCAAAATCCTCGGCGGCAGCAAGCTTTTTGTATTGCGCGAATAAAGCCTGATTTTGGCCTAAATCACTACTAAATTGCGTTAGTTGCGCAATACAACCTTGATAGGCTTTACGCAGGTCTTCGCTGTTTTTTACCGCATTTAAATGGCTAATGGGCGAGAAAAAATCATCTATCGCTTGGTCGTGCATTTGCATAGGCAGGGCAAAATTCTGCCATGTTGGTTGCTCTAGCACGCATAATTGCTCTACCGTTTTTTTAGCTTGATCAATAAGCTGCTCTAACTGCGCCTCTATGGTACTGATATCGATCGCGGAGAAATTCGGAAAACTGATGCTTTGCATAATGTAGATAATCTTTTAGCTAGAAAAAAACGATTTTAACACTTTTTACCTATAAACGATAAAAAGCCTAAACGCTGCTAGTGTAGTACCTTCAAGGGTTTTTATTCAATCACATATATTTTAAGGGTATTCGCCGCTTAGCTTCATTTGTTGCTAAGCTAAGGCTAAAATAATCCTTTTGTTAAGCGAGCCCATCCATGCGTATTCCTCGCATTTACACACCGCAAACGCTGAGTCCTGAGCTGTGTATCCAGTTAGAAGAACAAGCCAGCACACACCTGATGCGTGTATTGCGTTTAAAAGAAGGCCATCTGATTGAATTATTCGATGGCTCAGGCCAAGCGTTTCATGCTGAAATAATAAACTTGGGTAAAAAAACCTTGGAGGCTCGTATTATAGAGCACCTTCCAGAGCAAGCCCCCTCGCCCTTGTATAGCGAAATCGCTTTAGCCGTCAGCAAAGGCGATAAAATGGATTGGATTATCCAAAAAGCGACCGAACTGGGCGTGAACACCATTAGCCCTGTGATAAGTACACGCACGGATATTCGCATAGATGAAAAACGCTGGCAGAAAAAACATGCCTCTTGGCTGCAAATTATGCACGGCGCTTGCGAACAAAGCGGGCGTAATCACTTAGTCACTATTCACCCAGTGCAGCCATTAAACGACTGGCTGCTTAACTGCCAAGCCAATACCAAACTTATCTGTCATCTCGATCAAAGCACACGCTTTGCTGAAATAGGCAGTACAGACGATATCGCCATGTGTTTTGGCTCCGAAGGCGGTTTTACCGCTGAAGAAGTCGAACTAGCACGCGCACAGGGTTTTATCCCTGTTAGTATGGGGCCAAGAGTATTACGGGCTGAGACTGCACCCTTAGCAGCCTTAGCCATTGCACAAACTCAATGGGGAGATTTTTAAGATGATTAATAATAAAACATCTGCTGCTTTTGTTTTGGGGCTGCTGCTTGGCATTAGTGTGATTACTGCCAGCTGGCTATTGGCCGGTAGCGCCTTAGAGATTAAAGAGTACGAGCGCACGGTTAGCGTAAAAGGTTTATCCGAGCGTGAAGTCGCCGCTGATACAGCCATTTGGCCGATTCGGTTTTCCGCAGCCGGTAATAGCGCCAGTGATTTATACGCGTTGATGGAAAACCAAGCCGAGACAGTCAGTGCCTTTTTAATCGCTGCAGGTTTTAGCGAGGAGGAAATCAGCACCAATGCGCCGCGCGTTACCGACCGCTATGCTGAGCGTTGGGGCGAGCAAAATGCCAATTTGCGCTATACCGCAGAACAAACCCTTACCGTGTACAGCCAACAAATTGACTTAGTAAGAGACACCCAACAAACCACGGCTGAACTGGGCAAACAAGGCATTGTGATTGGCGGGGATGATTATAATCTGCGTACGGTTTATACCTTCAACGGGCTTAACGACATTAAGCCTGCCATGGTCGAAGAAGCCACACGCAATGCGCGCGCTGTTGCTGAGCAATTCGCCGAGGATTCCAACAGTAAGATAGGCAAAATGAAGCGTGCCAATCAAGGGCAGTTTTCCATCCAAGATAGAGACAATAACACCCCGTATTTAAAGAGAGTGCGCGTTGTCTCTACCATTGAATACTATTTAGACGATTAACCCAAAAAGTGGCGATACGCCGGGTTATTGGTTTCGTCTTTGAAGCGGTAGTCTAAATCTTTTAGCACCGCTTCAAGCTCTTTACGCTCTTCGCTGGGTACTTGTAAACCCGCCAGCACTTGGCCATACGCCGCGCCGTGGTTGCGGTAATGGAACATCGAAATATTCCAACGCTCACCCAGTTTATTTAAGAAATTCATTAAAGCACCCGGGCGATCGGGGAACTCAAAGCTATATACCAGCTCACTACCCACCTGATGCGAACGACCGCCCACCATGTGCCGCACGTGCACTTTGGCCATTTCGTTATCGGTCATATCGACCACGCGATAGCCTTTGTCATTCAGTATGGCTACGATTTCTTCGCGATCCGCCGCACCTTTTAACTGCATACCGACAAAAATTTGTGCTGCGGCATCCGAGGTATAACGGTAGTTAAACTCGGTAATATTGCGCTTACCTAAAATCGTACAGAATTTACGGAAGCTACCCGGTTGTTCGGGAATCTCTACACTTAAAATCGCTTCGCGCTTTTCACTGAACTCGGTACGTTCGGCGATATAACGTAAACGGCTAAAATTGGTATTCGCGCCGCTTTCTATGCACACCAAGGTTTGCCCAGTTACGCCCGTTCTTTCGATATACTTCTTCAAACCTGCTAAAGATACCGCGCCTGCAGGTTCTGCGATAGAGCGGGTATCTTCAAAAATATCTTTTACCGCCGCACAGATCTCATCGGTGGTGGTGGTTATCACCTCATCAATACAGGATTTGAGTATACGGAAAGTTTCTTTCCCAATTTGTGCCACCGCTACACCATCGGCAAAAATACCCACTTCCGGCAATTTAACGCGTTTGTTCTGCTCTAAAGCCGCCTTTAAACAAGCGGCATCCTCAGGCTCTACGGCGATGACTTTTACTTCAGGGCGAATATATTTGATGTACGCTGCAACACCAGCAGCTAAACCGCCGCCACCGACGGGTACAAACACCGCATCAATATGATTGTGCTGATGCATAATCTCCATAGCGATGGTGCCTTGGCCGGCGATAACTTGCTCATCATCGTAGGGATGCACATAGGTCATGCCTTTTTCTACGACCAACTCTTGCGCGAAAGCGGAGGCTTCATCATAGGTATCGCCATGCAACACCACTTTGCCACCCCAAGCACGAACGGCATCGATTTTAATCGCTGGGGTAGTTTTTGGCATCACAATCGTCGCTTTACAGCCTAAGCGCTGCGCTGATAAAGCAACACCTTGTGCATGATTACCAGCAGAAGCTGCAACCACACCGCGATCGAGCTGCTCTTGCGTCAACTGACGCATTTTATTGTAGGCGCCACGCAGCTTAAAGGAGAAAACTGGCTGTAAGTCTTCACGCTTAATGAGAATTTTATTATCGAAACGTTTGGATAAAAAACGGGCGTGCTGCAGCGGAGTAACGACTGCAGCATCGTAGACATTGGCATTTAAGATATGTTTTATATAAGAACTAGGCATGATGGCACATTTTGCGAAATAAGAGCGCTAAACTAACATAAGCACCGTTAAATTTATAGCTGTCACGCTTTATAAGCTAACACCCAAGGCCTTTAAAACACGCTTATCAATAAAGCCATCGGCAATCATTTTTTGCTGCAATTGGAACTGCCTTAAACTGTGCCGTGTGGCTGGTCCCCAGATGCCATCGACCTCTCCAACGCTAAAACCTTTATCGCCTAGCACTTCTTGTATGCGCATGATTTGCTCGCGACTTAAACGCAATGCATCGCTCGGTGGCGCTTGTGTTAATGCCGCACCGCCCGCGATTCTGTCGGCTAAGTGGCCTACCGCTATAGCGTAGTATTCCGAACGGTTCCAACCCATAATGGTATTGAAATTATCATAAGCCAAGAACTTCGGCCCATTGTGGCCTGCAGGCACAACTAACGCAGCCTTGATAGGCGCTTCGTGCAAGGCTTTACCATTCACCGCCATACGCACGCCTAAAGCATTCCATTCGGCCAAGGTTTTACGGTTCGCTTTGCCAATTTGCTGATAATCAAAGTCTTTGGGCAGGCTAACCTCACGGCCCCAGCGCTGATTACGCTGCCAGCCTATCCCTTGTAAAAAATTACCCGCTGAATGCATAGCATCCGCTAAGCTGCCCCACAAATCACGGCGGCCATCGCCATCAGCATCCACGGCATACTTTAGAAACACATGTGGCATAAACTGCATATGCCCCATTGCACCAGCCCAAGAGCCTTGCATGGCCTCGGGTGTTATAGCACCCTCGTCCAGAATGCGTAAAGAGGAGATCAGCTCAAAAGTAAAGTACTTGCTACGGCGCGGATCACAGGCCAAAGTTGCCAAGGAATCCACAATCGGCATTTTGCCAAAATAGCTGCCGTAGTTAGTTTCTAGCCCCCAAAATGCCACCAAATAGTGCGCAGGCACACCGTATTCTTTAGTCACTTTGGCAAATAAGTCTTTGTTTTCGGCCAGTAAACGACGCCCTTTTTCTACTCTATCCTCCGTCACTCGGCGATTAAGGTAATCGGCAAAGGTCGTTGTAAACTCCGGCTGACGTCTATCTAACTCGATAACGCGCGGTACAAAGCTCGCCTTCGCTAGCACCTGCTCTATGGTATTTTTCGAGATACCTTCTTCTGCGGCTGTATCTTGTAATTGCAGTATGCACTGCGGGAAATCCGCTTCGCCTAAATCACTATCGGCAAAGCTTGGCGATGCAACGCTGAAAAACAAAATAGCAACGGTATATAAAGCGTATAAAGGGCGCATAATTCCTACTAAAATTAAAAATTTACGCATCAAGCATAGCATAAGTCTTGTTATCCTTATCAAGCATTGCAGATTATTGGCAGCTTCAGTAAGCTTGAAAAATCTTCATGATGAACTTTTCAATGCACATTGCTCCCACTCCATCAAAACGCTTATTTACGGCCTTTGCTAGCGGCATCATTCTATGTCTTTTGCTGGTGCATACAGCGCAAGCCGCAAGCCCTTCATTTAGCGTCACCGGTGCTGATGAGCAACAACAAGCCAATATTAGCGCTTGGCTGAGCAAGCTGAATGAAAACTGTGAACTTAGCCCTATACAAGAGCGCAACTTACTGAAAAAAAGCCGCGAAAATACGCAGCAAGCTCTACAAGCTTTAGGCTATTATCACGCCGATATCGACTTACATATCAATTACAATAAAAACTGCTGGCAACTTCAGGTCGCAGTCATTGCCAACGATCCGGTGATCATTGAAGAAATTGACGTCCAACTTATCGGCGAAGCACAATTCGACAAAGCCTTTAAGGCGATGATTAACGCCTCTAACATCAAGCTAGGCGACGTATTACAGCATCAGCATTATGAAAAGCTACGTAATTCACTACTCAGCTTGAGTAGCGATAGAGGCTATTTTTCTGCGCTGCTAGAAAAACAAGAACTGCGTGTTGATGTCAAAAACAACCGTGCCTCCATCCATTTACACCTTAATAGTGGGCCGCGTTTTTATTTTGGGGATGTCGAATTTGAACAAGAAAGCCTTAGAGACGCTTTTTTACAGAAGTTTGTGCCTTTTAAAGCTGGTGACCCGTTTGATAATCACCAACTGCTTAGCCTACGTCAAGATTTAGCCGGCAGCGGGTATTTTTCGGATGTACGTATACACACCCTAAAAGACCAAGCAGACGATTTACAAGTGCCCATTCGCGTTAGCAGCAATGATAAACCGCGTTATGTATATACAGCAGGCATAGGTTTTGCCACGGATACCGGGCCAAGAGTGCGTTTTGGGGTAGAAAATCGTCGTGTGAACAGCCGCGGCCATCGTTACAAAACCGGCCTAGAATTTTCACCGGTACGCTCTGTCGCAGGTATCAATTATGAGGTACCGGTTCGCAACCCCAGCAAAGAGCGCTTTAATTACAGTAGCAACTACACCCATGAAGATATCGATAATAAACTGAGTAAACGCCTACGCTTTGGTATTGCCTATTTACGCGAGCTACGCAGCGGCTGGCTAAGCTCCTACTCACTGAACTGGGAGCGTGAGGACTACACGGTTGCCTCGCAAAGCGATATCACCTATTTGCTCATGCCAGGCTTTGAACTCACACGGATCAAAGCCGATGATGCGGTTTATCCCCGCCTTGGCTGGAAGCTTAATGGATCTATACGAGGCGCTCATGAAGATGTTGCCTCCTCGGTAAGTTTTGTGCAATTTCATGGTATTGCTAAAGGTATATTTCCTACTTGGTATGGTCGTATACTGATGCGCATAGAAGGCGGCGCTAGCTTAGCCGATGAGTTAATCGAACTACCTTCCTCGGTGCGTTTCTTTAGCGGGGGTGACAGCACCATTCGCGGCTATGCTTATCAAAGCTTGGGGCCAAAAAATGCACAAGGTGACGTTATTGGTGCACGGCATTTGCTAGCCGCTAGCGTAGAATACGAATTCCCACTCACTCAACGTTGGTATATGGCGGTTTTCACCGATGGCGGTAACGCCTACGATAAGCTCAAGGATTTTGAGCCTGTCTATGGTGTAGGAGCGGGCATTCGTTGGCGCTCACCGATCGGCCCGATTCGATTGGATATTGCTCACCCCACAGAGGGCAGCAGTAACTTTCGTATTCATATCAGCATGGGCTTGGATTTATGATCTATCGTATTTTTAGCCGCAGCTTTTTGGCCTTACGTCTCAGCCTATTGCTACTACTGTTGTTATTTAGCATTTTACTATTACTGCTAAGCACGGAATCTGGCAGCCGATTTTTACTGCAGAAGATAGGCCAATATACCCCAGGCTTCTCGTTAGAAGGCAGCAAAGGTAGCTTCTTGCATGGCTTGGATTTAGAAAAGCCACGCTACCAATACCAAGGCATTATCGTGTATGCCCACGCTATTCACTTAAGCATTCATCCCTTAGTTTTATTACGCGGCCAGTTGCGTGTCGCACAATTACGCAGCCAAGGCCTACACCTGATCATCAATACGGATGATAATAGCACCGAGCCTAGCGCTGCTATTACCTCACTACCCGCCATCGCAACGCCATTAGCGATAAAGATCAAAAATCTACAGCTTGATAACAGCCAGCTCAGCATTAATCATCAAACTTGGCCGATTCATTCGATTAATGCACAACTCAGTTGGTGGCAGCATAACCTGCAAATTGTGCAATTACAGGCAGAAACCTCCGAACAGCAGCTAGCGGCGGAAGGCAATCTACGTATGCACAAAAATTGGCCACTGGCGATACAGCTACAGTGGCAAAGCATAGTCCCCGAAAACATCGCCAGCATTGTCGATAGCCGCACAGCCCAAGGCCAATTAAGTGCCAGTGGCACGCTACTGGACATACAGCTTGAGCAAACCTTGACTCTCGGCCAACAACCGCCGATCAAAAACCAACTGGGCATACAAGCTTTTGCTGTGCCCATGCAATTCACTCTAGCAACGCAATGGCCAACGTTAGCATTACAGCTACCACAACAGCGGTTGCACCTTAAGCAAGGCGACCTTTTAATCAGCGGCAGCCTAGACGACTATCTATTGCAACTGCAGAGCAACATACAGCTAGAGCAACAGCCTACAGCTAGGCTACAACTCGCTGCGCAAGGCAGCACCCAAGCTTTAGAAAAAATCCGCCTAACGCTCAGCGAACAACAGCAACAGCTTAGCCTAGAGGGCAATTTGCACTGGCTGCCTGAGTTGCGTTGGCGCGTAAAAGGCGATGCGCAACATATTAACCCCAGTTTATGGATTGCTGAGTTAGACGGGGATATTAGCGCGCAGCTATACAGTGAAGGGCAATGGGGCGACGATAAGCAAATCCAGTTTGCCATCGAACAACTTAGCGGCAGCTTAGCACAACAGGCATTGAGCGGTTATAGCCGCATACACTGGCGAAAGCAGCAAGGCGTTTACAGCGATACCATGCTTAATTCCGGTAGTAATCACTTGCTAGCCAAAGGCGAACTAAGCCACGATAAGCTCGATTTTACCCTCGCCATCAACAGTGAGGATTTATCACAAGTCTCTGCACAGTTAGGCGGCGCTATACAGCTAAGCGCCTCCTTATCCGGCACCAGCCAACAACCACAATTACACGGAAAAGGCCAAGCTCATCACATACGTTTTGCCGACACCCACATTAGCCGAATCTTACTTAACGCCGACTCCCCTGATTCTAAAAATCTCAATAGCCTTTTGCAGTTAGAAACAATAAAGCAAGGCGACACCTTAGTGGCGGATACGCTTAGCTTACAAAGCAATGGCGACTCATACCAGCAACAGTGGCAACTGGACATAAGGCGCGACAATGACACCCTTTTCGCCTTGCTAAACAACCATTGGCAGGATGGTAAAGGCCAGGCCACTTTGCAGCACTTAGAGATTAGCAGTGATGCCATCGGCCTATGGTCTCTGGAAAAGCCCACCACTGCGCATTACACCAAGCAGCAGTTTGATCTAGCCAATAGCTGCTTAAAACAACATCAGCAACAAGGCCAGCTCTGCTTTCAAGCGCAAAAACTGCAGCAGAATGTACAAGCCAGCATCGATTTATCGCATCTTGATTTAGCGCCCTTTGCCCCTTATATCGCAAACGATATAGAAATTTACGCCCGCTTGAATGCCGAATTATCGCTACACAAAACCCCACAACAATTGGGCGGCAAACTGGCGATTCAAAGCACGCCCGGCTATTTGCGTTACATCAGTGATGGCGAGGAAATTGCCCGCGTCTCCTGGCAAGATTCCCAACTCCAAGGGCAGTTAGAAGGCAATGACTACCAAGCTGCCATCGATATCCGCCTCGATGACAGCAACTGGTTAAAGCAATCCTTGGAAGGCAACATAAAAAGCCACGCGATAGCTGGACGTTTACAATTACAGTTAACGCAATTGCAGCTACTGGAACTCATCAGCCCTATACGCCAGTTAGATGGCGAAATAAACGGCGATATTGTCTTATCTGGCAGTTTAGAAGCACCCGAGGCGCAGGGCCAAATAGAATTTTTAGCTCACTACCTGCTAGTGCCTGATGCAGGCCTACAGATAGACAATATGCGCGTTCGCTTGCAAGCCGATAAACAGCAATTTATTCGCCTCGATGGTGAGCTGTATTCCGGCGGCCAAGCCCTTATTCTTGAAGGCAGCGCTGATACGCAAAAACCCTTCCCTTGGCCTATCAGCCTACACGCACACGGCAAAGATTTTTTAGCACTTAATCTGGATACCATGCGTTTACGCATAGACCCAGACTTATACATCGACATAAATAACCAATGGATCAAAACCCGTGGCGAAATCCATGTACGCGAAGCGCAAGTTAAACTGCGTGATCTACCCGCCACTGCACATTCGCCTTCCTCCGACACCATTATTATCGGCGAAGAGAAAAAACAAACACCGTGGTTTATTGATAGCGATATCAACATTACTCTTGGGGATAACTTTAGCGTACAGGGCATGGGTTTAGACGCCAAATTTGGCGGAGACCTACGCATTCAAGATGCACCCCAACAAGCCTTAAGCCTCACAGGCTTAGTCGATGTCGCAGAAGGCCGCTATCGTGCCTACGGCCAAAACTTGGTGATAGAGCTTGGGCAAGTATTCTTTCAAGGCCCTGCCGATGACCCAGGCTTGGATATTTTAGCCACCCGTACCCTAAGCAAACATAATGTGAAAGTCGGCTTAGAAATCGGCGGCACCTTAAAATACCCGCGCACCCGCGTTTTCTCTGACCCTTTAATGGACGAAACCGAAGCCATGTCTTGGCTGCTCTTCGGTAAGCCCTTATCCGGCGCCTCAGAAAACGATGGCACACTGATCCTACAAGCGGTTGCTGTTTATGGTATAGAACAAGGGGACTTTATCACCCAAAACCTGAGTGATAAGCTAGGCTTAGATGTCGGTTTTGATACTGCTGGTGAAAACGACCAAACCGCCTTCACCCTTGGCAAGCAATTATCCGCACGCATCTATCTGCGCTACAGTGTGGGGCTATTCGATAACTTATCCACTTTGATGGTGCGCTACCAACTTAGCCAGCATATGCACTTAGAAACCCAATCCACTGGCGATGCAAATAGTATTGATTTGCAATACAAGCTAGAACGCTAAGCGTTTTATCTGCTAAAATAGTCGCCCTTCCGTTACCTCAACATAGCTAATACCATAGGACAAGCCATGAGCCTTGCGAATCAAGTACTTGCTGTTAATAACGATTTACCTATACGCACCGATCAAGCCGTACACAGCGGTAAAGTACGCTCCGTTTACTGGTTAACTGCAGAAGACAGCCGCCGTTTAATCGCCGAAAAAGGCTATAACGTCGCCGTAGATGCGCCTTTAGCCATTATGGTGATTAGCGACAGAATCTCCGCATTTGATTGTATTTGGCAAGGCGAAAACGGCTTAAATGGCGTACCGGGTAAAGGCGCGGCTTTAAATGCCATTTCTAACCACTGGTTCCAATTATTCCGCGATAACGGCCTAGCCGATAGCCATATTTTAGATATTCCGCACCCCTTTGTGTGGATAGTACAAAAAGCCCGCCCAGTGATGATAGAAGCCATCGCCCGCCAATATATTACCGGCTCCATGTGGCGCGCTTATAGCAAAGGCGAGCGTGAGTTTTGCGGTATAGAAATCGCCGATGGTTTAGAAAAAGATCAAAAACTGCCCGAGCTGTTAATTACCCCTTCTACCAAAGGCATTTTGCGCGGCATTCCCGGCGTGCCCGAGGCGGACGATGTGAACATCACCCGTAAAGACATCGTTAACAACTTTGCAGCGTTTAACTTCAACAGCACCGGCGATATCGAACTCTACGAAAAGCTGCTAAAAGAAGGCTTTAACGTGATTAGCGATGCTTTGGCTGCTATTGATCAAGTATTTGTTGATACCAAATTCGAGTTTGGCTATGTGAAAGATAAAAACGGCGAAGAAAAGCTGATTTACATGGACGAAGTCGGCACGCCTGACTCTTCACGTATTTGGGATGGCGAGGCTTATAGAAACGGTAAGATCGTCGAAAACTCCAAAGAAGGCTTTAGACAGTTTTTGCTCAACCACTTCCCCGATGCCGATATTTTGCTAAATAAAGATCGTATGGACGAACGCCTCGCCCTAGCGCGCGACAATATCCTGCCAGAAGAGGCTTTATTGGCGGTCTCTAAAACCTATATCGATATCGCTGAGAAAATCATCGGTAAAAAATTGGTTTTATCCGACAACCCACGCCAAGAAATCATCGACATTCTGCGTGCAGACTACGGCTTAATCGACTAACACCGCTGCTTTTAGTTTTCGGTGCTTTGCGCTAAGCTCAAGCACCGAATTTCACTAAAGGAGAATACAATGAGCAAGCGAGTTGCACTCATACTGGCAGGTTCTGGTGTTTACGACGGTTCAGAAATCTACGAAACCACACTCACCTTATTACGCTTATCGCAACAAGGCGCACAGGTGCAGTGCTTTGCCCCCAACATCGAGCAAATGCACGTTATCAACCACTTAACCGGCGAAGAAATGCCAGAAAAACGTAATGTGCTGGTAGAGGCCGCGCGCCTAGCCCGTGGTGAAATCAAAGATTTGAGCGATGCCAAAGCGGACGATTTTGATGCGCTGATTATTCCCGGTGGTTTTGGTGTAGCCAAAAACCTCTGTAACTTTGCCGTTGTGGGTAAAGATCTACAACTAAATCAGCAGGTTAAAGCCTTCGCCCAAGCCATGCACCAAGCGAAAAAGCCCGTTGGTTTAGTCTGTATCGCCCCTGTAATGTCCGCCGCTATATTCGGCGAAGGCGTTAGCTGCACCATCGGCCACGATAAAGACACCGCCGAAGCCATCAACGCCATGGGCGCCAAGCACCAAGCCTGCAACGTCGATGCCATTCATTTTGATGAAGCCAATAAGCTTGTCACCACACCGGCCTATATGGAAGCCAAAAGCATCGCCGAAGCCGCCGAAGGCATTAACCTGCTAGTGGATAAAGTGCTCAGCCTAGCCTAGGCCAAGAATATGAGAATGGATTTTATTTGTGGGAGTCGATCTCATCGACGATGTCACCGCTAGGTGACTGTGATGCATAATCCCTATGCTATTTTTTGCCACGAAATCCACTAAAAACACGAAATTATTTTTAGTGGTTTCTGTGGGTTTCGTGGCCAAATCCGTGGGAGTCGATCTTATCGACGATGTC
>SMEQ01000338.1_pt1 | contig 25793 bp, 26 predicted proteins | sample 2456281 | NCBI WGS metagenome assembly SMEQ01 (sample SAMN10132596, study PRJNA489261) | soil metagenome | isolation source: day1 antibiotic-loamy sand soil ammended with raw manure from dairy cow... | place: USA | collected 2015-04-01
ATAAGCATGCAACAAAATGGCTTGCTAGAAACGGCGATGGCAGAAATCGAGAAAGTTGAATGGCTGCCCTCATGGGGACGTGCACGCATTGAGTCCATGGTACAAAGCCGCCCGGATTGGTGTATCTCACGCCAACGCACTTGGGGCGTGCCGATTGCTTTATTCGTGCATAAGCAAAGCGGCGATCTGCATCCTAAAACAGCGGAGCTGATTGAAACCGTCGCTGAACGTATCGAGCAAAAAGGCATAGAAGCGTGGTTCTCTTTAGACGCTAAAGAATTACTCGGCGATGAAGCTGATCAATACGATAAAGTGACTGATACCCTGGATGTTTGGTTTGATTCCGGTGTTACCCACGAAGCCGTTTTAAAACGCGAAGGTTTGGCCTGGCCTGCCGATTTATATTTGGAAGGTTCAGATCAGCATCGTGGTTGGTTCCAATCGTCCTTATTAACCTCGGTCGCTATGCATGCCAAGGCACCGTACCGCCAAGTGCTAACACATGGCTTTACCGTCGATGAGCATGGCCGCAAAATGTCAAAATCTTTGGGTAATGTGATTCCACCGCAAAAAGTGGTGAATGAGCAGGGCGCGGATATTTTACGTTTATGGGTGGCTTCCACCGATTACCGTAACGAGATGACGGTATCGGATGAAATCTTTAAGCGCATGGGTGACTCATACCGTCGTATTCGTAACACCGCACGCTTTATGTTATCCAATTTAGATGGCTTTGATCCAAGCAAGGATATGCTTGCTAGTGATCAGCTAATCGCTTTAGATGCATGGATTGTTGATCAGAGTGCGCGCCTACAAGACGATATTATCAAGGCCTATGATCAGTATCAGTTCCATACGATTTATCAGAAATTGCATAATTTCTGCGTGGTCGAGCTGGGCGGTTTTTACTTGGATATTATCAAGGACAGACAATACACCACCCAAGCCGATAGCCTAGCAAGACGCAGTGCGCAAACGGCGATGTATCATATTATTGAAGCCTTGGTGCGTTGGATTGCGCCTATCTTAAGCTATACCGCAGAAGAGATATGGCAAACCATGCCAGGCGAGCGCGGTGAGTCTGTGTTTTTAGAAACATGGTATCCATCACTGAACAAATTGCCTGAAGACCAAGCATTAAACAACACTTTCTGGAAAACCGTACTGCAGGTAAAAATTGCAGTTAACAAAGCCTTAGAGCAGCAGCGTAAAGACGGCAAAATCGGCGGTAGCTTAAGTGCTGAAGTCAGTTTGTATTGTGCCGATAGTCTTCACCAGACCTTGCAGCAATTAGGCAATGAGCTACGTTTTGTTTTAATCACCTCTACCGCCGAAGTGCGCCCCTTAGCGGAAGCTGAAAATACGGTTGATACCGAGATGGAAGGCTTGAAGTTAGGTGTTAGCTCATCCACGCACGACAAATGTGTGCGTTGCTGGCACCACAGAGCCGATGTGGGCGAAAATCCTGAGTATACCGAGCTTTGCTTGCGTTGCGTGGATAACGTCATCGGTGAAGGCGAACAGAGAGTATTTGCTTAATGCCAAAATTAAAGCAGCCAGTAACACCTTGGTTATTAGGTATTATCGTCTTGCTGCTCATTGCTGATCAAGCAACGAAGTGGCTGGCAACGCACTATTTGGTCTACGGCCAACCTGTGCCGGTATTGCCGTTTTTAAACTGGACGCTGCTGCACAATAGCGGCGCAGCATTTAGCTTTTTAAGCGATGCTGGCGGTTGGCAACGTTGGTTTTTTACCGCCGTGTCGGTTGTTGTGAGCAGTATCTTTTTTGTTTGGATGCTACGAACGCCGCTAACCGAGACGATTATGCGTTATAGTCTAGCGCTGATTATTGCCGGCGCGATCGGTAATTTAGTGGATCGTGTACGTTTTGGTTATGTGGTCGATTTTATTTCCGTGCATTGGCAGCAAGCGTATTTTTTCCCTGCATTCAATATTGCCGATAGCGCGATTACCGTCGGCGCTATATTAATGATTATTGATATTATGCTACAAAAAGAGACCGAGAAATGATCATAGATGCCAATAGTAAAGTGACTTTGCATTTTTCCCTAGCCCTAGAAAATGGCGATATTGTCGATTCGACCTTTGAAAAAAAAGCACCGAGCTTGACCATGGGCGATGGCTCTTTGCTACCAGGCTTTGAACGCTGTTTATTAGGCCTCACGGCTGGTGATGTGAAAGAATTTTTGGTAGAGCCAAAAGATGCGTTTGGCGCACGTAACCCTCTCAATGTGCAACAGGTTAAGCTTGAAGGTTTTAGTGAAGAAGCCTTACAAGTCGGCATGATAGTCACATTTCTGGATGCAGCAAGGCACGAGGTGCCGGGGGTTGTGACGGTTATCGGTGAAGAAGAAGTGACGGTTGATTTTAGTCACCCCTTAGCCGGTAAAAACTTACTGTTTAAAGTGGAAATTATTGATGTCCAATAACATTATTACCACCGATAGTTTATCGGTTTCCTTAGCAAACCCCAGAGGTTTTTGCGCAGGTGTCGATAGGGCGATTGATATTGTGAATCGCGCGCTAGAAGTGTTTGGCCCACCGATTTATGTGCGTCATGAGGTGGTACATAATAAATTTGTCGTCGACGACTTGCGTGAAAAAGGCGCAGTTTTTGTAGATGAATTAGAAGAAATTCCGACAATCCCTGGCGGTCATATTGTTATCTTTAGTGCACACGGCGTATCCAAAGCAGTTAAAGCAGAAGCCGATGAGCGCGGCTTACGGGTGTTTGATGCCACCTGCCCCTTAGTCACCAAAGTGCATATGGAAGTGATGAAGTTTTCCGCCTCAGGCTATGAGTGCATTCTGATTGGCCATAAAAACCATCCCGAAGTGGAAGGCACCATGGGCCAGTATGATTACTCTAAAGGTGGCGAAATTTATCTTGTCGAGGACGAAGCAGATGTTGCTGCCCTCGAAGTGAAGCATCCCGATCGTTTAGCCTATATCACCCAAACGACTTTATCCGTAGATGACACAGCGAAAGTGATTGATGCCTTGCGTCAGCGCTTTCCCCTAATTGATGGGCCACGTAAAGACGATATTTGCTATGCCACGCAAAACCGCCAAGACGCAGTAAAAATTATGGCGCAAGACTGCGGCATTGTTTTAGTGGTGGGCTCGCCTAATAGCTCCAACTCAAATCGCCTGCGTGAATTAGCCGAGCGTATGGGTGTGGAAGCCTATTTGATTGATAACGAAGAAGATATTAAGCCCGAATGGTTTGATAAAAACACCCGTATTGGTGTTACTGCAGGTGCATCAGCGCCTGAAGTGTTGGTGCAAAAAGTGTTGGCTCGATTGAGTGAGTTAGGTGCCAGCAAAGCGGTAGAGATAGATGGCGTAGAAGAGACGATTACTTTTAGTCTGCCTAAAGAGCTACGTCGCAAAGGCTAAAGCGTTAACAGCGTAAGCTATTAACGGGTGTACACCAATCGCCTATAGCAGGTTTTCAGCCGCTATAGGCTTGCTAGCGCGCTCTAGGGCTTGATTGCGCGGGTCTTGCCAGCATCATCTAAAGCAACAAAGACAAAAACCCCTTCAGTGACTTTCACCGCTTCCGTCGATGAAGGCTCGCACATCCAAACTTCCACTTGAATTTGAATAGAGCTACGGCCGACACTGAGTTTTTCTGTATAGCAGCTAACCACGCTACCCACTTTTACAGGAATCATAAAGCTCATACGATCAATGGCTACGGTAGCTACGCGACCTTTCGCCACACGAGCCGCAGCTATACTGCCGGCAATATCCATTTGTGAGACTAGCCAACCGCCAAAAATATCGCCGGAGGCATTGGTATCTTTGGGCATAGGTGATGTTTGTAGCATCAACTGGCCGCTGGGCTTAGGGATGTTATCTAACGATCGCATGGTGCGGGCCTATACATTAGCGGACATGGTTTTACGGAAAAAGCCGTGGGTGATTAATGCCCACTGTTCATCCCAGTGTTCAGTCGGCGATCGTTTAAAATTACTGCGAGCAAACTGTGCAATACGGCCTTCAGCGCAGGCTAATAATAAGCAAGCGGCCGAGTTAACCGGTAATACGGGGCGAATGCCTTCACGTAATTCAGCTTCACGCAGTATCTGTTTAATTTGGGTTTCTAAGCGCTCAAAAAACTGATGTATGCGTTGGCGCAATCGATCGGTTTCACCGGTTAATGCCTCACCGGTTAATAAACGAGTAAAGCCAGGATTGCGCTCAACAAAGTGCAAGACCAAACTAAGAATAACTTCGCATTGGCGAATCGCGGTTAAATCTTCTTTGACAATTTGGTTAACGCGGCTGAAAACAGTGTCTTCGATAAACTCAATCAACCCTTCAAACATCTTGGTTTTACTAGGGAAGTGACGGTATAAAGCTGCCTCGGATACACCAACCTCAGCGGCTAAGCGTGCTGTAGTAATACGCTCGCCGGGGTTTTGCTCAAGCATTTTAACTAATTGCTGTAAAATTTGTTGTTTGCGCTCACCGCGTTGGCCGGTTCTGCTCATTCGTCAATTCCCTCATTGGTAATCAGTGTGCCCACGCCTTGGTCAGTAAAGATTTCTAATAGCACAGCGTTAGCAACGCGGCCATCAACAATATGCGCTTGCTTCACACCATTGCGTACAGCGTCTAAAGCACAGCTTATTTTTGGCAACATACCACCATAAATGGTGCCATCGGCAATCAGTGCATCGACCTGTGCTGCGCTAAGGCCGGTTAAAATATTGCCTTCTTTATCTAATAAGCCTGCTACATTGGTTAGTAGCATAAGCTTTTCTGCGTTCAGTACTTCGGCTAATTTACCAGCTACCGAATCGGCATTAATATTGTAGGCATTACCTTTTTTATCCACCCCAATAGGGGCAATGACAGGGATAAAATTATTACTAATTAAGGCATCTAAAACATGCGTATTAATATGCTCAACTTCGCCGACTTGGCCAATATCTACAATTTCTGAGGCATCTAAACCCGCACCACCTTTGGTGACACGCATTTTTTTCGCTTGAATAAAGTTACCATCTTTACCAGTAATGCCAATCGCCTGGCCGCCGTGTTGGTTTAATAAACTGACAATGGATTTGTTAACACTAGCGCCCAAAACCATTTCTACGACATCCATGGTATCGCTATCGGTAACGCGCAAGCCGTTAACAAAGCGTGATTCAATATTTAATTTTTCTAGCAGTCTGCCGATTTGTGGGCCGCCACCGTGTACGACGATAGGATTAATGCCCACCGCTTTCATGAGGACGATATTACGTGCAAAGCTTTCTTTGAGTTTTTCGTCAATCATGGCATTGCCGCCGTATTTGACGACAACGGTTTTACCCGCAAATTTTTGTATATACGGTAAAGCTTCAGAAATAACATCAGCAATATGGGCTGCCTGTTCTACTTGTGTTTGATTTGCGGACATAGTTATAAAAACACCGGTTAAAAAGGAATAATTAAATTGCTGTCGATGGCAATAAGCGCGCTTTTGAACGTTGCTTGGATATTGTTCAGTTCACTATCGCTATCAGCTTCAAAGCGCGCGCTTAATGCGGCTTTTGTATTGGAAGCGCGCATCAAGCCCCAGCCATTGTCATAGTCGATACGGATACCATCGAGCTTGTTAATTTCGCCTTGCTCACTACTGAGCGCGGCTTGAAGCTTGCGGATAATATCAAATTTCGCTTGCTCATTGAGTACAGCAATGGAGATTTCTTGCGTGCTAATGCTGCTAGGTAATCGGCTTATGCGCTGATCCAGTGTTTGGTTATCATTGGTTAGTAGCTCAACCAAGCGCAAGGCCGCATAAATGCCATCGTCAAAGCCAAACCAGCGCTCCTTAAAGAAGAAGTGCCCGGTAAACTCGCCGCCTAATAGCGCGCCAGTTTCCTGCATCTTGGCTTTAATATTGGCATGGCCTGTTTTCCACATCACCGGCTTGCCGCCATATTGTTGAACAATCTGGTGCACGTGGCGCGAGCATTTAATATCGTAAATAACGCTGGTAGCAGGGTTACGTGAAACAATATCTTCGGCAAAGATCATCAATAGCTTATCGCCACTGATAATATCGCCCATGCTCGTTACCGCGACCATACGATCGGCATCACCATCAAAAGCAATACCCAAATCCGCTTGATTACGCACAACCTCAGCACATAATTCTTTCAGGTTTTCAGGATTGCTAGGGTCGGGTGCATGATTAGGGAAACTACCATCAACCTCACAGTAGAGTGGGATAATTTCGCAGTTCAATTGTTGAAACAAGCTTTGTGCCAGTGCACCACCGGTACCGTTGCCAGCATCCAGTACGATCTTCATCGGCTTGGCGATTAAAATATCATTGCTAACGACGCTTTGATATAAGTCAGAAAAATCCTTGGCGCTGCTACTACCTGGGGTTTCGCCGATGGTAAAGTCAGCCTCTTTGATACGCTTAAGCAAGCGTTGTATCTGTGGGCCTTGCAGGGTTTTACCGGCAAGCACCATTTTAAAGCCATTATCAGCGGCGGGGTTATGGCTGGCGGTAATCATCACACCGGATTTATCTTCCACTTGCTCGGCTGCAAAGTACAGTAAAGGCGTGGGTACTATACCAATATCCAGCACGTGGCAGCCGGTAGAGGTAATACCTTTACTTAGGGCGTTAAAAACACGTTCGCCAGATAGCCGACCATCGCGGCCGATCACGATGGTGTGAATGTTTAATCCTGCAGCCTCACTACCTATAGCCTTACCAATAAGCTCAACGTTCTCGTCATTAAGTTCTTGATCAGCATGGCCGCGTATATCGTAGTCACGGAAAATATGGGCAACAGGTAAAACAGCTGCATCCTCGACAACATCGGCAGTAGCAATTTTATCGCTAGGTGGAGCCTTGCGTGGAGTGCTATCACTATCCGTTGTTGCGCTACTAGGCTCTGCGGGTGTGACTGCGCTTCGATTACCGGCACAAATAATCTGTAAATTGTCCACCAATTCATTGAGCTCTGTATAGGCTAACTTCGGCGGCATGGTACGGTGTAAACCTGTCAGTGAATCGGCATAGTGAGTGAGTGCCGATACATCGGCGCGCAAACTACGACGATAAAATCCATAGAGTGACAGCATGACAATAATCAGTAGCAAAGCACTGCCGCCAATACTGGCGTAGCTGGTGTTCAGGGCAGTATGGCTAATGTCGGTGACGTTTTTAGCGCTAGCGATGCGTAGCTGGCCATCAGTAAAGGGTAGGTCAAAACTAAGGCTAGGGCCTATGGCTTTTACCGCGTTAGAAACCAAGCTTTGGTTCTGTGATTGCTTATGCACAATGGTGATGGCGGCATTTTCTTTATAAAAATCATTTTCAATCACGCCAGCAAAGAACTGTTGGTCAAAGCTGAGAAAAATAATTGCTTTCACTTCTTTGTCGATAATCACCGGTTGGGCAAAAGAGACTAACCATTGTTTATCGTGCTGGTAGACTTCAGCAGGTGGCGTACGGCCACTGCCGGCGCGGGTTAGCATCAATGTCTCTATGCTATTGCGCATTTCGATGCCACGGTTTTTTAAGCCAACCGTAGCGGTTTGATCCCAAGTGACCACTTCTAGCGAGATACTATCGTTAAAGCTACTCTGCAGTAAACGGCTTAACGCCTGAATGGCTTCTACATCGTTGGATTGAAGCGTTGTGATCAGTGTTTCATCACTAGCTAAGCTTTCTAGCTGGCGGATAGTATAAGCAAAGCGAATACTTAACAGGCTAATTGTGCTATCGGCTAAGGCTTGTAGATGAATGTCCTGGGCTTTTTTTTGCGTATCACCAGTTACAACTTGCTGCATGATGCCGATACTGGCAATGCTTAGTAATATAGTGCAGACGATTAATAGCAAAAAAGGCACCAGACTAGCGCTGATTGAAATGCTTTTTTTGTTTGTTACGTCATCCATTTTTGGTTCTTGTTTTTTCTTTTTCTTAGAAACCATAGTAAATCCTAAAATGCTTAATCAATTGTTAGACGTGGTCACCTGCTTAGCAATGAGCAAAAGCAGGCGTTGTGCTAGTTTCACTTTAGAGCAGCGAGCTACCTCTTCAATGATGCCATGCTGATTGATTACCGTAACAGCGTTATCATCGCTATTAAAGCCAATGCCTTGTTCGGCAACGTTGTTAGCGATAATCATATCGAGTTTTTTACGCTGTAGTTTATCTTGAGCATATTCTATAACGCTGTTTGTTTCGGCAGCAAAACCAACCACATAAGGGCGCGATTGCGATATGCTGGCTATCGTTTGTACGATATCGGGGTTACGCACTAAGTCCAAGCTTAAAGTCTCGCCCGATTTTTTGATTTTTTGATCAGAGATTTGGGTGACGCGATAATCAGCAACGGCGGCACTGGCAATAAAAATATCAGCATCGGCACAAGCCTTAAGGCTGGCTTGCAGCATATCGTCGGCACTAGTGACATCAACGCGATCCACGCCCGGCGGCGTAGTTAAATTCACCGGCCCTGCGATTAGCGAGACGCGCGCGCCTAAACGTGCAGCGGCGGCGGCTAGAGCAAAACCCATTTTGCCTGAGCTGTGGTTGGTGATATAGCGCACAGGGTCCATAGCCTCACGCGTGGGGCCAGCAGTAATAACAATGTGCTTGCCTTGTAAGAGTGGCTGAACAAATAAGCCTTGGCAGGCTTCAACAAGTTCGTGTACCTCAAGCATACGCCCCATGCCAACGTCGCCACAGGCTTGTGAGCCCGCACCCGGGCCAAACACACTAACGCCACGCTGCTGTAAATGAGCAATATTGGCTTGGGTTTGTGGGTGGCTCCACATGGCTTGATTCATAGCAGGGGCAATCGCTAAAGACGCGCTACTGGCTAAACATAAAGTGGTGAGCAAATCATTCGCCATGCCGCAGGCTAAACGTGCAATAACATCAGCACTAGCCGGTGCTATAACAATGGCATCGGCCCATTTTGCTAGCTCGATATGGCCCATGGCAGCTTCGGCTTGCGGATCCAATAATGTGGTATGCACTGCATGGCCAGATAAAGCTTGCAGGGTGAGGGGGCTGATAAAGTCTTGTGCAGCGTCAGTCATCACCACTTGCACAATAGCGCCCTCATCGAGAAGACGACGCACTAACTCAGCTGCTTTATAAGCGGCAATTCCACCGCTGATACCAAGGAGAATATGTTTGTTTTGCACAGTGAATATCAGTCTTGCTTGCTTAATTAAGGAGACCAATCATAATATGCCAGTGGTATAAATAAAAGCGCTTTCAAAAGGATATGCGGTTGGTAAGTGCTTACAAGGGAAATAACAGCAAAGGAGTATGCTATGGCAATTCATCAATGGCCAGTCTCGGAACAACCTCGTGAAAAACTACTTAAATCGGGCGCGAATAGTTTGTCAGATGCCGAGCTATTAGCGATATTTTTACGTACCGGTGTAAAAGGCAGCTCAGCCGTAGAACTAGCAAGGCAGATGTTACTGCAATACGGCAGTTTACGCGCTTTATTCAATAGCTCAGTGGCAGAGTTTTGCCAAATCAAGGGCGTGGGCGAGGTAAAATACGCGCAGCTACAGGCAGTGCTTGAAATGGCGCGGCGTTATTACTGGGAAGAGCTGGTTAAACAGCCGCTGATGAGTTCGGCGGATAGCGCAGGTAACTTCCTGTTAAGTAAAATGACAGGATTGCAACGGGAAGTGTTCAGCTGTTTGTTTTTGGATAATCAGCACCATATCATTGTTTATGAAGAGTTATTTCAAGGAACAATCAACCAAGCGCCAGTTTTTCCACGCGAAATTGCACGTAAAGCCTTGCAGCATAATGCCGCAGCTGTTATTTTAGCGCACAATCATCCGTCGGGCGTTGCAGAGCCAAGCTTTGCCGACAAAGAAATCACCAAAACGATAAAACAAGCGCTGAATATTTTAGATATCCAGGTACTTGATCATTTTGTAGTGGGGTGTAGAGAAGTCTATTCCTTTGCTAATAACGGTTTAATGTAAGGCAGATTATTAAAATAATTTGCTATTGAATCGCTATTTTGGTATAAAGTCGCGCTCTAAATTGCTGTCCTGTCCGCCATTTTTGTTGGACGTCAGTGAAAACAGTATTTCGGGTCTAAAGACCCTCAAATGGCAGAGAAAGACAATGTCCAGAGTATGTCAGATTACCGGCAAGCGCCCACAAGTGGGCAACAACGTATCACACGCTAAAAACCGCACTAAGCGTCGTTTTGAGCCTAATTTGCACCATCACCGCTTTTGGGTTGAAACAGAAAAGCGCTTCGTCTCGTTGCGTATTTCTACTAAAGGCTTACGTATTGTCGATAAAAAAGGTATCGATGCAGTATTAACTGAATTGCGTGCCAAAGGCGTGAAAGTTTAAACCGACAGATCGGTGTAACGGAGAAAAATTATGCGTGATAAGATCAGATTAGTATCATCAGCAGGTACAGGCCATTTTTATACTACGGATAAAAATAAGCGTAATACCCCTGATAAGTTAGAGTTCAAAAAATACGATCCAGTTGTGCGCAAGCACGTTATCTATAAAGAAGCTAAAATTAAGTAAGCTTTTTTATCTGGATTAAAAGCCGCTTCATTGCGGCTTTTTTGTATCTATTATTTGTTATATTAAGTTTGTAGACGCAGCCATTACAGACTTAAGAGAACAATACGCCTTATGCCTATTTCTAATCAATCCAGACTGTGGCTAATCGTTCTCGTATTTCTGTCGCTAGTAAGCGCTAACCTATTTGCGCCTTTCTATGCCGATGATTACTTCCAGCAATTATTACTAAACGGCGATGCCTCCCTAGAGCGCGATAATGACGCCAGCCTTTATGGGCTGTTCTCATTTATTGGCGCGGACGAATCCAGCCGCCAACAAATGCAGCAATATGGCGTACTACCATGGTTTGCCGCAGAAGAGTTCCAGTTCCGCTTTTGGCGGCCCATTTCCGAGCTAAGCCATAAAGCCGATGCCGTCATTGCGCCGAGCAATGCGGCCTTTGCTCACGCGCATAGCATTGTGTGGTTTTTAGTGTTGGCTTTTTTAGTCTACGCATTGGCAGCCACAACCTTTAAAAAAGAAAGCAGCATAGCCTTAATAGCCTTCGCCATATTTATACTCGACGGCCAGCATGTGGCCACTATCCACTGGATAGCGAACCGCAACTTATTAATCGCCGGCTGCTTTATATTGCTATCTTTATGGGCGTTTATCCGTTGGCGAGAGCAACAAAATCTCTTCTATTGTGCGGCTAGTTTGTTAGCATTCGCTATCGCTCTGCTATCATCAGAATCAGCCATCGTGCTGTGCATTTATATTATTTGCTATAGTTTTTTTGTCGAGAAAAAACCGATTAAGCAACTTTTCCAAAGTAGTTGGCCCTATATATTACTAGCCGCAACGTGGTTAATGATCCGGTGAGCGAATTCCCTGCGTTTATGTTGGCCTTATTGCAGCGCTTTCCTGTGTACTTTACGGCGGCACTGCTACCGATACCTGCCGGTGCACCTTGGGTGTTAGCGGGTACATCAGCTTATGCACTATGGGCGATTAGCGCCTTATTATGGGTTTTTGTCGTAGCCGTCAGCTACGGTTTTTGGCGTTACTTAAAGCCATCAGCTACGGTAAAGTTTTGGTTTGTTGCCGGCATGCTGGCGGTAATACCTGCCTGCACAGCCTTAACACAAGATAGGCTAAGCCTGCTGCAAACTATCGGTGTGGATATTGCCTTAGCCGCAGTGATTTGTGCTTTATGGCACAGCAGCAAGGGCTTAAAGCAGTTTACAATACAGCGCAGCTTACTGGTCGCTTTATTACTTATTCATCTGTTGCTTTCGCCCCTGCACTTATTGGCCGGCTCTTTTTATATGAGCAAAACCGCTACCGATATGCGCGATAGAGCACTAAGCTTTGCAGCACGCGATACGCTAGAAAATAAAACCGTAGTGGTATTACAAATGCCCATAGGCGAGGCGGTATCGTTATTAGGTATTCGACAATTTCATCATTACGTAGCACCTAAGCAATTTATCTGGTTTGCTAGCAACGAGCAGACGCTGCAAGTAAAACAGCTGGATGCGCACCGATTACTGTTAGAAAAAATAACAGGTTTTGGCAGTGGCTTTGAGGCCGCTTTTGGTAATCGTGATTTTAAGGTGGGGCAAAAAATATCCTTGCAAGATATGGATATCCTTGTTAAAAGTTTAACGTCCGATGGTTTGCCGCAGCAAATAGAAGCCCACTTTAAACAGCCTTTGGATGATCAAAGCATGCGTTTTTACCAATGGCAGCAAGGGCAGTTACAGCCAGTAACATTCAGTGGAATACAGTAAGAAACAAACAGGTTAACTTTATGAACAATACACCACGCATCGCTATTATCGGTGCCGGCATGTCCGGTATGTTAATGGCCATTAAGCTGTTAGAGCACAGCATCAATAACTTTGTCATATTTGAAACAGCCGATGAAGTCGGCGGCACATGGCGAGAAAATCGCTACCCCGGTGTTGCTTGCGATGTAGCCTCTTTTTCTTATTGCTACGAATTTGAACCCAACCCCGATTGGACACGTCGTTTTTCCCCAGGCCCTGAAATTCGCGCCTACTTTAAGCGAACTGCCGTCAAATACGGCCTGCTGCCTTATATTCGCTTTTCCACCACCGTTAATCGTGCAGAGTTTAAACAGCACCAATGGCATTTAGAAACCGATACAGGCGAGCAAGAAATCTTCGATATCGTGGTAGCCGCAACTGGCCCACTGCGCGAGCGTAAATACCCGGATATTCCCGGCTTAAACAGTTTTAAAGGTGCAATGTTCCACACCGCCGATTGGGATGATGATTTGGAACTGCGCGGTAAACGTATTGGCGTTATTGGTACAGGCTCATCTGCGGTGCAAATGATCGAACCTTTATCGCAAGTTGCACACGCGCTGAACGTATTTCAACGAAGCGCACAATGGGTAATACCCACACCCAACCCTTTTTATTCAGATTTTTCACGTTGGACTAAACGTAAAGTACCATTATTGGGCTACCTAACACGTCAATTTTACGATTGGGTAGGCGAACAATTCAGCCGCGCTGCGCTATACGATGGTTGGCGCAGGCGCGTTGTTAATTGGGCATGTCACCACCATCTAAAAAGCATCAAAGACCCCGCATTGCGCGCCAAATTAACACCACACGACGAGCCTATGTGCAAGCGTATGATAGTGTCCGACACTTACTTTGCAGCCATGCAAAAGCCGCATGTGAACGTGATTACGCAAAGCATCAAAGCCATAGAGCCAGAAGGCGTAAGAACCGCCGATGGGCAGCTACACGCATTGGATGTGTTAGTGCTCGCTACCGGTTTTTATCCCAATGCATGGGGCGTTAGCGATACCATTGGCCTAGAAGGTAAAAAACTGAATGACGTTTGGCAGCAGGGCGTACGTACTTATCGATCAATGAGCATACCGGGCTTTCCGAACTACTTTTTTCTGATCGGCCCGAATAGCCCGATCACCAATTTATCGCTAATCGATATCGCCGATATCGGTGTCGATTACATACTGCAATGCATCGATGCCATTAGCCAAGGACAATGTAAAAGCCTAGCCCCCAAAGCCGATGTGGTCGCAGAATTTACCGAAGATATGAAAGCCGCATTCTCAACCACAGTATGGGTTAGCGGTTGTAATAGCTGGTATTTAGACGCCGATGGCATACCCGCCACCTGGCCGTGGGTACCCGCGCGTTATAGAAGTGAATTAAAAACCTTACAGCTTGAAGATTACGAGCTGTACTCATAATAGCAATACAGGCAAACCGAGTTATTTAACCCTCGGCTTGCCTGTATAAAAACTACGCCTTTTTAACAAATTCCGATTTCAGCTTCATCGGGCCAATGCCATCTACCTTACAATCGATATCATGGTCGCCTTCCACCAAGCGAATATTCTTCACCTTGGTGCCGACTTTAACAACCGAGGATGAACCTTTAATCTTTAAATCTTTGATTACGGTAATGGTGTCACCATCTGCCAGCAAATTACCGTTGGCATCTTTGACGACTAAACCTTCATCGGCTGGTGCTTCTTCACCGGCTTGCCACTCATGAGCACACTCAGGGCAAACCAACATATTGCCATCTTCATAGGTATAAACAGAACTGCAGCTAGGGCAACTAGGTAAACTACTCATGGATATTTTCTCAAGAAGGGATAAATAAAATAGGCTGTACCCTAGCAGAAAAGCGCATGAAGATGAACTTGATAAAACGACGACTGGCCATTAGTGAAAGTGAGCTGCGCACACTTCTCTAGCGCCATGGGCACGATTTTCTGGCGGCTTATTTAATATATTGTTTTAAATCAATGGCTTGTTGCGGGCTGTTTTACGTTATAGTGCGCAAACTAAAGGTGTTATTGTGCTTGCCTATGTTTATCTTCAGGAGAAATTGAAAACGGCAAGAATAGTCAGTATAAAGAAGCACTTAAATAGTTATTAATAAGTGAATTCTGGGTGTGTTATTGTGCATGCTCATGAATAAGCTGTTAACTTGCCGAAGGGAGCAACATGAAGTCACGATCTCGATTAATGCTTGAAAAATCTGTCGCGGCAATGCTCTCGGCAATAGAGATATACAATAAGCCTGACTTCAAGTATCGCGAGGAAACCTTTTCAGTATTATGCATTAATGCTTGGGAGTTACTTTTAAAAGCGAAGGTGCTTAACTTGGCCAGTAATAAAGTGGCGTCGCTCTATGCGATGGAGTACAAAACACTTAAAACTGGCAAGAAGTCTACCGTAAGACGTCCGAAAAAGAATCGCTCTGGTAATCCGCTTTCCATTAATCTTTTTGAAGCCTACCGGATCGTCACGGAGGAATACGGAGTTAAGATAAACAAAGCGGTGAACGATAACTTGGTTGCACTCACTGAGATCAGAGATAATTCAATACATTTTGTAAATGATGATTTGCTGTTATCACTGAAAATTCAGGAGTTAGGTAGCGCATCTCTTCAAAACTACCTTCATTTAGTATCTTCTTGGTTTGGCGATGTCCTATCAGGGTACAATTTTTATCTCATGCCATTATCATTTTTTAGGAATTTCAATGAGGCCCCCGGTGTATCCCTTAATTCCAGCGAAAGGAAGGTTTTGGATTACATCAAGAGATCAGAAGAAGGGTATGATGGCGTTGAGGATATTGGCGACTATAACTTGACTCTGAGGATTGATGTAAAGTTTCAAAAGGTCAAGAGCACATCAGGTCTTCCAGTTCAGATCACCAACGATCCAAGCGCCACATCAGTTTATCTGTCAGAAGAAGACTTTGCTGATAAGTATCCCTGGGATTACGATATCCTTAGTACACGATTATCGAAGCGGTATTCAGATTTCAAAATGAACGCCAAGTACCACAGGATAAGGAAGAAATTGGAAGGGGATAAAAAGTTTGCTTACGAACGGCTTCTTAACCCAAGAAACCCAAATGGCGGCAAAAAGACGTTTTATAATCCGAATATCCAGAAAGAGTTCGACAAGCATTATACAAAGGTAAGTTAACAAAGCATTGCAGCGGACAAGCCGCTGAATGCGGCGTTAAGTTTCTTTGGGCGTGACTATGCGAATAGGTAAAATTATTTTTTCAGTAGCCTTGTTAGGCTTGCTTACTCTTGCCAGTTTTCACCCACACACGCGCTGGCTCATTCTTAACGGTGTAGCAGCAAGCCAATTATCTAAAGAGTTGCTAAATCAAAAAAGTTCAGACAACTCCTGATTGGGCTATTGATATGGTCATTATAGCTAGCTCAAAAGAGCATACAGTATCGTTTAGCGAACATGGCGCAGATTTTCTGTATGTCTATAGTCCAAACAGCGAGCCAAATTCAATCAAACATACATGGCAGCATTTAATAGGCTCATGGTATGTTGGCAAAATCAAAACTTAACAAGCAAAGGTAAAGCGACGCGTACCGCGCGCTCGCTTTGAGCGTTAGCGCTCTAGGTAAGAGGGATACCATGAATTTTGAAGAAATGTCAAAGCAGGAAATATTAGATATAGCAAATCCCATCATGGACAACTTGATGGAAGCCTCTACCAATATCGATCATGAGAGACATGTCCGTGACTTTAGCACGCGAATGTTAAAAATTGTCAGGCGAGATAGTCTCAATGAGGTTTGTATAAAGTATCAGGCCGAGAAAGGTTTTTTTGCAGAAAGGGAGCTAGTTGCTGTGTTCAGGAGACCCGAATCGGCAGCTATTATCTGGAAACAGTATTTTACTAAGACACCTGGTGAGCATGTGGCAGAAATGGTTTTGGTTTACGAGAATGGACGGTTCTTAGTCGATCATGCAATGGTGTTTTAAAAAGTGCTAGCAAGGTTATCAAGTTTGCTCCCTACGGTCGCCGCTTTTTGTGACTGCGTTATTAGATCTGATCAGGAATGAATTCAGCGCTCAAAAGTTTCAGTAAAGCCGCAGTTTGGATTCTCTACGGCCCTTAGTTATTTCTAATAGCTTTAATTTCCACTGTTGAATCTGCGGGGCTTTACTATATTCAACTTGTCATTTATTGGCATGCTCCGTTTGGCTGTGTTGACAGCATCGTAAATCACTCTAGCCCAAAACACTCATCCGTACTAAGATGTAGTACAAGTGATTACTAATAAAGGGTGTTTCAATGAGTGTTACAAGTATCCGGCTAGCAGATGGCATAGATAAGCCCCTTGAAGCGTTAGCTAACAAGCTAGACCGAAGTAAAAACTATCTAATCAACCAAGCCATTAAAGAGTTTTTAGCTAGGCAATCACTAGAAGAGACCCGATGGGAAGAAACACTAGAGGCTCTAGAATCGGTTAAATCAGGTAAAACGATTGCCGAAGCGGATGTGAATGCTTGGTTAAATAGCTGGGGTACGGGTGAGCGTAAAGAGCCACCGAAATGTTAGCGGTTGAGTATTCGCCGGAATCGCTTAAAGACCTGCATCGGCTTGTCGAGTTTGTAGAAGTTAAAAACCCTTATGCAGCGCGACGAATCGCAATAGACCTTCAAGAAGGGGTTTCTAGGTTAAAGCAATTTCCTGAAATTGGCTTGCCTGTATTGAAAGCGCCCGATCCAGAAAGAATCCGAGATTTATATATTGGTGCATACACCGTCCGCTATCTAATCGCAGACAGCACTATTTATATCCTAAGAGTTTGGCATAGCAAAGAAAATGAGAAAAACGTATAACAAAAATAGTGGCGGAATCACTACGCTAAACGTTGTTTGTGGTGTGATGTGGTTGGAGTAGATAGTGTATTACTATAATAAATCGAGCGATGCAAATCGAGAGTCAACCGGTATTCTTGCCACCTTGAGGGACTCATCAGATGGAAAAGTTGAGTTGATATTTGATGATGCTTCATCAGTCCCAACGTTAGATGCGGTTAGTTGGTCGCAAAAACATTTATTTACGATAAAAGAATTTGAATTAGATCGATTGGAAAAAATGGATTTCACTCAAGCTGAGCTAGTAGAAATAGCCGAAAGTTTATTAACTCGGTTAAAAACTCTCCGTAGGTAAAGCTAGCTAGTATGCATATTTGAATCGTATCAACGCTTTTAAGTGCCTAGCTACATTTGGCAAACCCATAAAAACTAAGGACAGCATGAAGCATCAAGGTAAAATTTTAAACTGGAACGATGATAAAGGTTATGGTTTTGTCGAGCCGGATGGCGGTGGCGCACGGGCTTTTGTGCATATTAAAGCTTTTAAACCGCGTTCTCGTCGGCCTATTAATGGCGAAACGATTGTTTATGATTTAGTGCGTGAAAATAATGACCGCTGTAAAGCTGCCAACATTCAATTTGCCAATGATGCTAAAAGCGTAAAGAAGCGAGATAGAGTAACAAGCGGCAGTCGTTTTGGCAGTGTCTTTACAATCATTTTTTTAGCGGCATTGTGCGCATCAACTGCTATCGGCAAACTGCCTGTTATTGTTGCCGGTGCATATATTGTGATGAGCCTAATCACTTTTATCGCTTACGCAATAGATAAGTCGGCTGCTAAAAAGGGGCGTTGGCGAACACAAGAAAGTACGCTGCATTTGTTTGCTTTAATAGGTGGCTGGCCGGGCGCTTTTTTTGCTCAAAATATATTACGACACAAATCACGTAAAGCGGCATTTAAAAGGGTGTATTGGCTAACTGTTATAGTGAATCTAGCGGGCTTTGCTTGGTTGCATACAGAAGAGGGGATAAGCTTTATCAATAATGTGGTTTTGCCATTTTTGGAAAGAATAATATGACCGAAAGATTGTTTAACGAGCAGGATCAGAGCTTGCTCGAAGAGATCATGCTTCAACGAAGAGATGTTCGTGGTAATAACTTTACCAATAAAGAGATCGAAAACGATGTGTTGGAGAAAATACTACAAGCGGCATCATTAGCCCCATCGGTGGGGTTTTCTCAGCCTTGGGAATTTGTCATTGTGCGTGATGATGAAATAAAAAAACAAGTCGCCCAGAGTTTCGAATTAGAAAACGCAAAAGCTGAGCAGCTATTCACCGATGAGAAACAAAAGCTTTATGCCAAGCTGAAGCTGGAGGGCATTCTTGAAGCGCCTATCAATATCGCCGTCGTCTATAAGCCATCGACCAAGCCTGTTTTAGGGCAAAACTCCATGCTCGAAACAGGCGAGTATAGCGTTGTTTGTGCCATACAAAATATGTGGTTAATGGCCCGCGCATTAAATGTCGGTATGGGGTGGGTAAGCATACTGGACGCAAACGCCGTAATGAAAATACTCAACGCACCGGCGGATAATAAATTGGTTGCTTATCTTTGTGTTGGTTATGTTAAAGAGTTTTTGAGCGTGCCAGAATTAGAAACACTTAACTGGGAAAAAAGAAAAGCCATACAATCAGCCGTGTACGATAACACCTACTGATAAAGCGCCTAGTAAAGTTTAATGCTTACGCCCTTTAAACGCCGACATGCTTGTATAAATCCCAAAAAAACGCCCAACCACTAGGTCAAAAACACGCTGCGGTAAAATGCCGCGTAGCAGTGGCAGCAGGTTGGTTATCGCTGGCATTCGCAGCAGTATGCTGTCGCGTTCGATGGCGCGGATAATCTTTCGTGCTGTGGGTTCGGGTTTCAAGATGGGAATTAGTGGGGATTTCACGCCATCAAACATGCCGGTGTCGATATAAAAAGGCAGAACAGTGGTAACGCGCACGCCAGTTTTATCGGCTTCCATTTCCAAACGCAGTGAATCCGACCAGCCAACCACTGCCCATTTACTCGCGCAATACACTGACATGCCAGGGTTAGACAACATACTGGCAGCGGAGGCGATATTCACAATATGGCCGCGCTTTTGCGCCATCATGCTGGGCAGCAGTGCGCGTGTTAGGTGCATTAGCGCGGTGGTATTTACTTGTAGGGTATGGTCGATATCGGCATGGCTGTGTTTAGCAAAGGGTTTGCCGACGATGATGCCCGCGTTATTAATCAGAATATCCACGGACAAGCCAGCCTCTAGCAGTTTGCCAACAGCATCGAGCACGGCGGTGGTATCGGTGATGTCGATGCGCTGGAACTCGGTTTTTGCGCCTAGCCGTTCAGTGGCTGCTGCGATATTTGTCTCGCTCATATCCCAAACGATCAAGCGCGCTAAGCCTTTCTCTAACAGCATTTCGCCCATTAAAAGGCCAATGCCAGATGCACCACCGGTAATTAACGCTGTACGGCCAGATATTTCGCTCATGGGTATAGCTCCTTGTTAACGGCCTAAAACGCGAATAATTAGCTGAGTTAGTTTGCCAAAAGGTAAGTTAAAAGCTTCAAGTGCATTGAAAAAACCGGGTTTAAAAACCGAACGCGCATGGCTCATACGACGAAAACCATCCCGCCCATGATAAGCACCCATGCCGCTATCGCCCACGCCACCAAAAGGCAGATTATCCTGCGCGATATGCAGTAGCGTGCTGTTCAGCGTAACGCCGCCGGAGATTGCCCCATCAAGCATTGTTTTGCGCGTTGTTTTGTCATCAGTGAAAATATACAGCGCAAGCGGCCGCGAGTGGCGATTAATAAAGGCGAGTGCCTCTTCTTGGGATGCATAAGTGACGATGGGAAGAAGTGGGCCGAAGATTTCTTCACGCAATAATAGGCAATCCTCAGGCGCGTTAATGATCAAGGTGGGTGTGATTCTTTCACCATAATCGCTAGCAGGCTGCAGAATAGTCGCACCGCCGTTGCGTGCTTCTTCTATTGCGTCTAGCAGGCGCGATTGATGCCGCGCGCTAATAATATTGCTGTAGCTAGTTTTTAATCGTCGGGCAGTAAAAATCGCCTCGATACGCTTGATCAGTTCGTTCGCCAAAGCCTCGGCTTTACCCTCAGGCACTAAGACATAATCCGGTGCAATGCAGGTTTGGCCAGCATTAGTGAATTTACCTAAGACGATGGAGCGCGCGGCTTTATCCAGCGGATAATCCGCTGCCACAAAAGCCGGCGATTTGCCGCCAAGCTCTAAGGTAACAGGCGTGAGGTTTGCTGCAGCGGCTTGCATCACCATGCGGCCAACGGTAGTAGAGCCGGTAAAAATCAGATGATCAAAGGGCAGGGCAGAAAAAGCCTGTGCGACTTCAACACCGCCGGTTTCTACGCTGACCACATCGGCAGCAAAATATTGCGCAACCAGCTTTTTTAGCAGCTCTGAAAATTGCGGTGTTAATTCTGATGGCTTGATTAACGCGCGGTTGCCAGCGGCTAGCACATCAACCAACGGACCTAATGCCAGCAGTAGCGGGTAGTTCCAAGGTGAAATAATGCCGACAACGCCCAATGGCTCATAGCGTACCCAAGCAGCGCCTGGCTGAAACGGCCAAGCCACGTGGCGGCGCTCATCACGCATCCAGCGTTTTAAGCGGCGTGAGGTGTTTTTAACCGCACTCAGCAAGGGGACAACTTCAAGCAGTTCGGTTTCTTGGCGAGGGCGACCACCAAAATCAGCATCAATCACGCGAGCAAATTCATCACGGTTTTCGATCACCATACGCCGCAGCGTGGCAAGGCGTTCCCTGCGTGTGCTTAAATCCGGTAGGCGATCGCGGCGTGATGCATTGTGGATAGTTTGAAAGCTTGGGAAATCAAGCGGTGTATTGTCTTTCATCATTGATACGTCCTATCCTGAATCGTTGCTGATTGGATGACTATATCAAAACCTTAGAAGAGCATCATTACGTCCATTTATCCTGATAGTATGAAAATACTAGCAAAGACCATTAAAAACTTTAGGATTTATAGGGGAGGCTCTTGGTTCAGAAGCTCATATTGAAGATATTTGTTGTGTGGTTAGTGATTCTCGTACTAGCTATCGCAAATGGCATACTTCGGGAAACTCTACTAAGCCCAGCATTCGGTGAGTTTGCGGGGCTGTTCTTTAGCGGCGTTCTTCTCTCAGGGTTGATTCTTGTAGTCGCTTACGTTTTATTACCGTGGTTTGGGCCTGTGTCGGTCGCAAACTATGCTGCTGGCCTTGCTTGGCTGTGCCTTACATTGGTGTTTGAATTCACTTTTGGTTATTTCATTCAAAATAAAGCTTTGCCGCAGCTTCTTGATGCTTATACATTCAAAGATGGAAACATTTGGCCAATTGTTTTGCTTACTACAGTTGCTGCGCCGTATATTGCAGCTAGGATCAGAGGCCAATCACGAGGCAACACTTAATTAGACTTCTCATTCAATACTGATTTGATTGATTTTTGCGCAGCAGCAGCTTACTATCCACACATCAATATAGCAGGCAAGGTTCGCTAGCTATTTAGGAAAAAATAAAAACATGAGGTTTGGACATGAGGAAAATCTTTTCTTTTGCTTTCGCACTAATAATCAGTGCTAGCAGTATCGCCGATATAAACTCTCCAGAAGTGCAACAAGCTTTACATGCAGCAGTCTCTCCAGGAGATGGCGTTGCTACCGATTATGTCTTTACTTGCCGAGAACGAGATGTCCCATCGGTTGCCATCCTCTGTGACAGGTCGGGTAATGTTACTTATCTTGTGTTGTATATAGACGACCAAAGCCAGCTTAATACCGACTTCAGTGTGTTGACGTACCTAGAGCGTTTTGAGCTAATCGCAGAAACAAATATAAGCCAATTACCAATAGGCTTAACGAATCTGTCATCACTCAGCAGTATGAAGATTTATGGTGATGGTTTCACAATCCCTGATATCGATGCCAACGCATTTCCAGTGACTCTCAGTTCGCTGTCTGTTTATGCAGGCTCTATCTCATTAAAAAATTGGGAAACGCATGGCCTTAAAGAGCTTACATTGAGCGGCTCAGAAGTTAACTTTAACAACACGCAATGGCCTTATGTAGAAAGCTTAAATCTAGTCCGCAGTGAATCCTTAATCAATGAGGATTTTTCGAGCTTTCCGCAAGTCACTAACTTCAGTTGGCTGCATATATTTGAAACGGACTACGCTCGTTATAGTGCGACAAGAGTTCAGTTCCCTCTGTTGTCGGATGAAGTGGTTGAAATCAATCTAAACCGTGGTTACAAAGATACCCCGCTAACAGAAATCCCAAGCTACATTTTAGACATACCTAACTTGCAGTCATTAAGGATCAGGGGCCATGCAATCACGGAGCTTCCAGAACGGCTCTTTTTAATGCCCGCATTAAAGCATCTGGATGTAGGTCGTAATGATCTCTCGACATTACCAGCAATAAATGGAAGCTCAAACCTTGAGTATTTATCATTAGCTGGAAATAAAAAAATAACACAAGTTCCTGATACGATATTTCAACTCGCTGCACTCAAGCATTTGGATTTGTCTGAAAATACTATTAGTAGCTTACCGGCTGAACTTTTTTTAATGGATAACTTAGAAGAGCTTTTGGCTTTTAACAACATTATCGAGGATGTTGCCATATCAAGCACAGCATCCTCCTTGCAGACTTTAAACTTGAGGGGCAATAAGCTTTCCAATGTTCCTGCCGAGCTTTTTCAGCTAGATAATTTGTTGACGCTTGATCTTAGCTTTAATGAAATTACTGCATTATCAGGAGTTATCGCAGGCAATGCTTTGTCAGCTTTGCAGGCTTTAACGTTGAGTAATAATAAGCTTATTGATGTTCCTGCCGAGCTTTTTCAACTAGAAAATTTATTGACGCTTGACCTTAGTTTTAATGAACTAGCGACATTGCCAGAAATCATAGCGGGCAGCGAATCATTGCATACCTTGCAAATTCGCAGAAACAAAATAACTGTTCTTCCAGAAAGTTTATTTAATCATTTATCATTACGCGACATACAAGCTTCAAGCAATGAACTATCGAGCCTCCCAGAAAATATTGCTAACAGTAGCCTTGTCAATATAGACTTTACTAGCAATCTATTTACGCAAGTACCTGACGCGCTATCGTCTTTTTCTGGGCTGAAGAGGGCAGTATTTAACATCAACAAAATTGAAACACTTGGGGAGCAATGGAAGCAAAGCCAATCACTCGAAGTGCTTTTGTTGGTTGCTAACCAGTTAACCGAGCTAACCACTGAGATGCTGGACAATTTGCCTCCAAGCTTAAAGTACCTTTCTCTAGAAAAAAATAAGATGGTCGGTGAACTGCCTTCATTCACCAAAGTAAACCCAGAGCTCTCTCTGGATATTACAAATAATGCATTATGGTCAACAGATAAAAATGTACTGCTGCAATATTCAGACAAAAACGTATTAAGCCGACAGTTACTACCCGTTAGGGGCGTCCGTGTTATTGAAAAAAATGTTAAAGGCGATTTGATTAGCTACATTCAATGGGGCTTTCCATTAATGGAAGATATAGTGGGTAGAACGCAGGGTACACACTCTGCAAACTATGCAGGCCCAAGTAACTTTAGCGATAAGGATTTTTCTGATGTAAACCCTGGGCCTAAAATTTCTACTGGCTACAAGCTCGTTATAGAGTACACGCAGGGGAGTGAAGCCGGAAAAAAAGTAACAGAATCATTTAACTGTTTAGTCATTTTTGGCTTTCCTTTATTCTGTAATTTGAGTCGGTTTTCTGCCAGTTACGATACGGCCACTTACAGTTCTTCAGTTTTTAGTTATGGCGTAAAAGGTAGTTTAGCCGACGCAAAAGTGACGGTTTATAGTACAACACCTTTAAATGTCTCCTTGCAATCATCGCCTACTTACTGGGAAGGCACAGAAAAGCATGAGCAGTTTGTTGAAGAGATAAATTACGATGAGGCTCAACTACCTCCACCAGATATAAAAGGACCGCTAATAAAGATAACATTCCAAAAGGGGTATATAGCGTATAACTATTTACTCATCCTTTTAGCCATTGCCTGGGTCAGAGTGCGTAGAGTAAAGGCGCCGTTATAGAAGCTTATTAAGCGGAACACTAAGGACGTATAAGTAATAAAGCCGCAAAGCACTAAAGCGATGGGGCTTTTTATATTTCTACAGACACTTTAAATCCACTTATCCGGATCGTATGAGAACACCGGCAAGGACCATTTATAGCGTATTGCCAGCATACGTATACTTAAGCCTGTAACAAATGCGACGATTAGAGCAATATTTACCGGCACATTAAAATGCAGCATCAGTAAATATTGTACTGCTACTAAGATAGACACACTGGCGTACAGCTCTTCACGCAACACTTGGGGCGTGGAGTTACATAAGATGTCTCTTAAAATACCGCCAAAAATACCCGTGGTAATGCCCGACATAATCACCACCGGAATATCGTAACCCAGCTTTAAAGCCACATCACAGCCGATAATAGTAAAAGCGACTAAGCCCATTGCATCCATCAGTAAGAACATTCTGCGCAGCCTTTGTACAAAGTGCGCGATAAACATAGTGGCTATACCTGCACCGATGGTGAGGTAGATGTAGATCATGTGTTGTGTCCAGACAACAGGGAAGTTACCTAGCAAGATATCGCGTACCGTACCGCCGCCTAAAGCGGTGATAAAGGCTACAAAAGCGACGCCAAACATATCCATATTGCGACGCCCTGCAGATAGCGCACCCGAAACCGCTTCGCCGGTAATGGCGATCATAAAAATAATAGACAGCATAAACAGCCTTGCACAGTAGTACCGCTGCCACTCCCCCTGTCCTTTGTACCTGAGAGTTTGACCCAGTAAACGATTTACTAAGTTTGCTCCTTCGGTGGGCCTTAGGCCTCTCTCCAGATGGCGATAATGTGTTTGCAGTCCGGATGCCTGAGCGATTATGGGAGTTTGCGCCTTCGGCGGGCTGATGTGAGAAACAGCCGCTCTCCTGCAATGCGCGAATTATAGCGTTTTTTTGACGCTAAGAAAGCCCTAGATAGGCGATTAATGAGGTTGTAAGTATCTGTCTTGAGCGTTTGAGGCTTCACATGATAGCGCGCTGAATTTTCCAAACTCTGGCAGGTGGGAAATTTTGTAGTACCAGCTGTGAAGAAAATGTATAACCTTCAAATGTTTTCGATAGCGCAGAGCTAAGTGTTGCCTCGGTGGATAGCATGGAATGTAGAGTATTTAACAATCGGCTACCCAAATAATCATAAAAACAAAAAGTCGCTTGCGGGGATGCCTTAAGCAACAGTTTAAAGCGCTCGAGAATGCAGATCACTTGGTCGTGGGGCAGGCTGTTTAAGGGCAGTGATGAGATGATGACATCAAAATGTACTGGTCAAGCCCAAGTGGACACGTTTAATTGATAATTTTCATACTCAACCGGAGTCATATCACCATTAGACGTATGCAGTCTTTTTAGGTTGTAA